>Ga0114959_10000438_pt1 | contig 39278 bp, 55 predicted proteins | sample C_130625_EF_Meta_FD_87317 | JGI IMG/M metagenome (GOLD analysis project Ga0114959, IMG submission 87317) | Freshwater microbial communities from Lake Croche, Canada to study carbon cycling - C_130625_EF_MetaG | ecosystem: Environmental > Aquatic > Freshwater > Lake | place: Lake Croche, Canada... | reverse complement strand
TCCTCTCAGACCAGCTACTGATCGTCGCCTTGGTAGGCCTTTACCCCACCAACTAGCTAATCAGACGCGAGCTTCTCTTTAGGCAAATTGCTTTTTTCACCAAACGGCATATAGAGTGTTAGCAGCTATTTCTAACTGTTGTCCTCTTCCTAAAGGCAAATTCTCACGCGTTACTCACCCGTTCGCCACTAAGCATTGCTGCCCCGTACGACTTGCATGTGTTAAGCATACCGCTAGCGTTCATCCTGAGCTAGGATCAAACTCTTAATAAAAAATACTTCCAATTCGGAGTATTTATTTTTTCCAGTATTTATTTGTATGTAATTTTTATTTTGAAATAAAAATTATTTTTACTTTGAAAAGTAGAAATTCATCTGTTTACAAACAAATTTTATTATAGTCATAGGAATAATATCCTGTCAAGTGAATCAAAAAACTTTTTACTAATTTTTTAATAAAAATCTAAAAAACTCCATCAAAAACAAGAAAAACATTTAAAAAATTGATAAAAAAAAATAGTAATAAAATCTAAAAATAAAAATTTACAAACAAATTTTTATAAAAACAAAACAAATTAAGTATAAAAAAATTCAAAAAATAATTAACTTTTAAATATAAAAAATGAACGTCTCGAACGCCAAAAATTGATGTAAGAAATGATCTTTCAATCAGTAAGATAAAAATCTAATAAATTGAAAATAATTTAATTTCGTCAGGTTAGTAAGGTCCTTGATGGTTTAAACTAAAAATTACAATAATAAGGAATAACCTCAATCATCTGATCAGAGCGTTGAAACACTTCTAAATTACCACGTTGTTGAATCCACGTCGTAAAACGTTTTACGAACAATTGTTTAGCATGGGGATTCTTATTTATAATTATTGAACTCAAAAAGAGATGTTAATGGGAACAGTTGAGGGGAGAATTGGAGTGAAAAGAGAACTGAAATAGAACTGATGTAGAACTGATTGAACAGAAAAAGCCTTGAAAAAACGTTGTTTGAAATGCTATAACTATATAACTTTATATCTTTATTATTATTATTATTATTATTATTATTATTATTATTATTATTATTATTATTATTATTATTATTACATAAATCAATTTTCTCAAAACTATGAAACAACAGAAGCAAACGCAATAGTTTCGTTTGCTCTGCTTTTTATAATCAATGTACGCCAAAAAACGCCGTAAAACCGTGGAGTTGAAGAAAGTGACGTGGAAGAAGCGGGGGCAAAAGCGGGGCAAAAGCCGGGCAGAAATTTCACTTTGCCCCAATAAAAGCGTTCCATTTTTTACTATATGTTTATGTGTTGTTTGTTTATTTTTAATAAACAAAACCAGTTAATCTTTTTCTAGAAAAGATTAATAGAGAAACATAAAAAAATTTTCCTCTGTAGGTATCCGAGCCATTTAATTTAGGGATGTTCACTATAACTTTAAATCCTTAACAAATATCACTGAGATAAATAATGTTTTAAAAAATCAAAGCAAGTCTAAATGTAATTTGGGGAATAAAAGAAGTATTATTAATTAAAATTTGGTTTAAACACGATTCTTTCGGTAAAAAAAAAGGAAATTAAAATTTTTCTTTTTAATTTCTATTGATCAATAAAAATTTATTTTTATAAATTTTTATAGTTAAGAAAAATCTATTTCTATAATAATAATATTAATATTATTATTATAGAAATAGAGAATTTTTTTATATAATTTCAAACATAATGTTTGAAATTATATAAAACTTATTGATTAATAAAATCAATAAAATAAAAAAAATTAAGACAAAAACTAAGACAGAAAGAGGAATGAAAAAGTTAATGAAGTTTAAAAACAATTAAGTTAGTGTGTACATCAAGAATCTCTAGATTCAACAAGAGAATTTTCTAAAGGTATATTTATTAAACCATTAGAAAAAAAATAACTTTTCTATTCAAATTACGTCAATACAATAAATATTGACACTAAAAAATTAATTTCTTTTTTAAACAACATGACAATTACAATTGGACAACAAGAAAAGAAAGAAAATGTATTTGGATTAGTTGACGACTGGTTAAAACGTGATCGTTTTGTATTCGTTGGATGGTCTGGATTACTTTTATTTCCTTGCGCATATTTAGCTTTAGGTGGATGGTTAACTGGAATTACTTTTGTTACTTCTTGGTACACACATGGTATTGCTAGTTCTTTCTTAGAAGGATGTAACTTCTTAACTGCTGCAGTATCTTCTCCAGCAAACAGTATGGGACATTCTCTTTTATTACTTTGGGGACCTGAAGCACAAGGAAACTTTACATTATGGTTCCAAATTGGTGGTCTTTGGGCTTTCGTAGCTTTACATGGTGCATTCGCTTTAATCGGTTTCTGCTTACGTCAATTCGAAATTGCTCGTTTAGTAGGTATCCGTCCATATAACGCTTTAGCTTTCACTGCTCCAATTGCTATTTTCGTATCTGTATTCTTACTTTACCCATTAGGTCAAGCTAGCTGGTTCTTCGCACCAAGTTTTGGTATCGCAGCTATCTTCCGTTTCCTTTTATTCTTACAAGGATTCCACAACTGGACGTTAAACCCGTTCCACATGATGGGAGTTGCTGGAGTTTTAGGTGGAGCATTATTATGTGCTATCCATGGTGCAACTGTAGAAAACACATTATTTGAAGATGGTGACGCTGCAAACACATTCCGTGCATTCACACCAACACAATCTGAAGAAACTTACTCAATGGTTACTGCTAACAGATTCTGGTCTCAAATTTTCGGTGTAGCATTCTCTAACAAACGTTGGTTACACTTCTTCATGTTATTCGTTCCTGTAGTAGGTCTTTGGGCAAGTGCTGTAGGTATCGTAGGATTAGCTTTAAACTTACGTGCTTATGACTTCGTTTCTCAAGAATTAAGAGCAGCAGAAGATCCTGAATTTGAAACATTCTACACAAAAAACATCCTTTTAAATGAAGGTATCCGTATGTGGATGGCGGCACAAGATCAACCACACGAAAACTATATTTTCCCAGAAGAGGTATTACCACGTGGAAACGCGCTTTGATGATTTAGAAATTACGACTAACAAAACAATTGAATCTACAGGATTTGCCTGGTGGGCTGGAAATGCAAGACTTATTAATCTTTCTGGGAAACTTCTTGGAGCGCATGTAGCACATGCTGGATTAATGGTATTCTGGTGTGGAGCTATGACTTTATTCGAAGTTTCACATTTTATCCCTGAAAAACCTCTTTATGACCAAGGTTTCATTCTTCTTCCTCATTTAGCAACATTAGGTTGGGGAGTAGGTCCTGGTGGAGAAGTTATTGACGTTTATCCATATTTCGTAGTTGGTGTATTACATTTAATTTCTTCTGCTGTATTAGGATTTGGTGGAATTTACCACTCTTTATTCGGACCAGACACATTAGAAACTAATGCTCCATTATTCGGATATGACTGGCGTGATAAAAACAAAATGACAACAATCTTAGGAATCCATTTAGTATTATTAGGAATTGGTGCATTCTTATTAGTTATCAAAGCTATGTATATCGGTGGATTATACGATACTTGGTCTCCAGGAGGAGGAGATGTTCGATTAGTTAAAAATCCAACATTAAATCCACTTGTAATCTTCGGATACGTATTCAAATCTCCATTCGGTGGTGACGGTTGGATTATTTCAATCAACAACTTAGAAGATTTAGTTGGTGGACATATCTGGGTAGGAATTTTATGTGTAGTTGGTGGATTCTGGCACATCTTAACAAAACCTTTTGCTTGGGCAAGAAGAGCTTTTGTATGGTCAGGGGAAGCTTACTTATCTTACAGTTTAGCAGCTGTATCTGTAATGGGATTATCTGCTTCAGTTTTCGTATGGTACAACAACACAGCTTATCCAAGTGAATTCTTCGGTCCAACAGGTCCTGAAGCATCACAAGCACAAGCTTTCACATTCCTTGTTCGTGACCAACGTTTAGGAGCAAATGTTGCTACTGCTCAAGGTCCAACTGGATTAGGGAAATACTTAATGCGTTCTCCAAGTGGAGAAATCATTTTTGGTGGAGAAACTATGCGTTTCTGGGATATGAGAGCTCCATGGGTTGAACCTTTAAGAGGTCCAAACGGATTAGATATCAACAAAATTAGAAACGATATCCAACCTTGGCAAGAACGTCGTGCTGCAGAATACATGACACATGCTCCATTAGGTGCATTAAACTCAGTAGGTGGTGTAGCTACAGAAATTAACTCAGTTAACTATGTATCTCCTCGCTCTTGGTTAACATGTTCTCACTATATTCTTGGGTTCTTCTTCTTAGTTGGTCACTGGTGGCATTCTGGACGTGCGCGTGCAGCTGCTGCAGGATTTGAGAAAGGGATTAACCGTGAAACTGAACCAGTTTTACAATTAAAACCAATCGACTAATCAACTTTGTTAGTTATTATTTTTTCTTCTAAACTCAAATTTAGAAGAAAAAATAAAATTTTTAATCAATTTTTAATAGAAAATAAATTAAAATAAAGTAAAGTACTTTATTGATGGACTCATATTACTAAAACTATAATCAAATGAAAAAAACTCTTTCTTTTCTTTCTGTCTTGTTTTTTGTTTTTTTTTATTTAGAAAATGCTTTTGCTCTTACAAATCTAGAAAAGGGGGAAAAGATTTTTAAAAATAATTGTATAGTTTGTCATGCGGGAGGGAATAATATTATCATTCCTGAAAAGAATCTGAAAAAAGAAACTTTGGAAGCCAATGGTATGAATACACAAAAAGCAATTTCTTATCAGGTTTTGAATGGCAAAAATGGAATGCCCGCGTTTGGTGGAAGATTAAAAGAAAAAGAAATTGAAGCAGTAGCTATTTATGTACTGGAAGAAAGTTTAAAAGATTTTAAAAATTAATTAAAAATTACCCTATTTTTAATAAAATAGTTTATAATTTAGTTATAAAGGCGGTTAGCTCAGCGGTAGAGCATCTGCCTTACAAGCAGATGGCCACTGGTTCAAATCCAGTACCGCCTATATAAAGTTATGTTACCAATGGGCTCATCGTCTAAGGGATTAGGACGGAAACCTTCTAAGTTTCTAATGTAGGTTCGAATCCTACTGAGCTCAAGTAAAATTAGTTCGTATAAATTTTGTTAGATTGTTGTTCCTGAGAAAATTTTCTCAAATACAGCTCCTGTTTTATCGCCTGTACTGATTGATTCCATTGGATCACGACGTAAACGATGACGTAAACATAATGTAATTGTGCGTCGAATATCATCAACTGTTACTTCTTGACGTCCTTCAAAAGCCGCTAAAGATTTTGCTGCGCGAGTTGAAACGATATCTCCTCGTAATCCTTCAATTTCTAATTCACTACATACTTGAGAAATTTTTAATTGAAAATCTTTACTGATTGTAACTTTACTTAATGATTTTTGTGCGCTTACAATACGGTCTTGAATAGCGAATTGTTCTTTTTCGTATTTTTCAAACCATTCTTGAGGTGATTGGTCAAAGCTCATTCTTTCTTCTACAATTTTTACACGTAAATTTGGTTCACGAATTGTACGAATTTCAGCATGCATGCCAAAACGGTCTAATAACTGAGGTCTTAATTCTCCTTCTTCTGGGTTACCAGATCCTACTAGAATAAATTTTGCTGGATGTTTGATTGAGATCCCTTCACGTTCAACCGTATTCCATCCCGAAGCAGCTGAATCTAATAAAACGTCAACTAAATGATCATCTAATAAGTTTATTTCATCTACATATAAGATTCCACGGTTGGCACGAGCTAATAATCCTGGTTCAAATGTACTGCTTCCACCTGATAATACTTCTTTTAAGTTGATTGTTCCACAAACACGATCTTCAGTAGCTCCTAAAGGTAATTCAACCATCGGAATTTTAATTTCTTCAGTTTCATATTGAGTCGCTAATCCTTTTGGATCTGTGTTAAACGGATCATTTTTAATGATTGTAATATCAGGTAAAAGATCTGCTAACGCACGAATTGTTGTGGATTTACCAGTTCCACGATCACCCATAATCATAACTCCACCAATTTTAGGATCAATTACGTTTAATTGTAATGCTAACTTCATTTCCTCTTGACCAATGATTGCTGCAAAAGGAAAGTTATTCAAATTTTTTACTGTTGACATAGATTTTATTTCTTAATATCCGATTATTAAATAATAACAATTTTTTTACCTTCTAAAAAAATCATCCCCCCACTTTACTTATTATCATTAAGTCGAAAAAAGGGTGAAAAAAAAAGGCATCAGCAAAGGCATACAAGATGCCTAAGGATACCTGAAAATTCTTAATTAGCTAAAGATTTAAACGTTACTCTTTATTTAACTTGATATAACGAAACACCTAAACGAACAGAAAGAGCAAGAAGAATAAACGCTAATACAAGAGAAATATAAATATTTAATTCTGTAATCATAAAAATTCCTTGGTTTTTAGTATTTTGTTAATTATTATAACGGTAGAAAGAAAAAATTAATTAATTTTTAGTTTCTACCGTTATTAGCCTTTATAATTTTTTTTTAGTTTTAAAACCTAAAAATAAAGTAAAACTTTTGTGATACATACTTGAAAATTATAATAGGTAGCATTACAACAAAATTTTATTCATTTAAATTTTTTAACAGTTATGATAGACGTACTTAGTTTAGGTTGGGCTTCTTTAATGTTAGTATTTTCTTTTTCGTTAGCGTTAGTTGTTTGGGGAAGAAACGGTTTTTAAGCTTACCTCATCTTAATTTAATTAAGGACTTCAAAGAAAATCATAAATCTTTGTTTCCTGTCTGTACTATGGAAATTTAAATATATTTGAAAATATAAAAATATGGGAGAAATATTAACTACAGCTTTTATTTGCTTTGGAATTACGCTTTTCGGATTAGCATTAGGATTTGTTTTTTTACAAGTTCAAGCAAATACGTAATTCTCTAAAAAACGAAAAACTCTCAAATATTCTCTTAGAAATTAAATCTTTTAAAGATATTAATATATGAGAGCTGCTCAGTCCATCAGACAAAATTACTTTTTAGTTTGTTAATTAATCTGATGGACAAAAAACATAATAATTTTACGAAAGAGGTAAAAAGTGGTTTTAATGAATTCAGTGAATGTCCTATTGATAGGCAATAGTTTATTAACAGTTCTTTTCATTTTAAACCAAAATGATAGTAATAAGGAGTTAAGTAAAACTAACAATTCTTCATCAGCAGTTAATCCTTTAGAAAGATTTACTTGGGTATGTTTATTTATTCAGTTAATTCTTTTCTTATTAAAAACTAAAACAACTGATTTTTAAGTTTTTCAGTTGTTTTGAAAGGTTAAAATTAGTAATTTTAGGTTTTATGAATACAAATATTAAAATTTTTTTACTGTGTCCGGTTCCTGAAGAGCAAAAACCAATCAACACTTATATTGGTTTAAAAGAAAATCCATTAACAAGTTGGACAACATTATCGAAAAAAAATTTTGAAAAGAAATTGTTCTCTTTTTCTTTTTACTTTTTAGCTATTGTTTCATTATTCAGCGTAGGTTCTTTAGAAGATAGTAATTATTTTTTTGAATGGTTTCTAAAGAATGCCGTAATTACATGTGCTTTTCTTATTTTTCTTTTGATTATTATTTTTTATCGTTGGAAACAAGTGGAAAAGGATTTCAATCAACCACGTATCTTTTATGAGGAAGCTTCTTGGTATGATGGTCAAATATGGGAAAAACCTTTTTCTATTTTAAAAAATGATAAACTAATCAGTACACAAAAAATAAAACCAATTTTGCAAAGAATTTCAAGAACTATTTTTATTCTTTCTTCATTTTTCTTTAGTTTTCTATTTCTTTTAGAAATTGAGTAAGTTTTCTTAATTAAGATAATTCACCTTATAATATTCTAAAGATGGCGGGGTAGAGCAGCTCGGTAGCTCGTCGGGCTCATAACCCGAAGGTCAATGGTTCGAATCCATTCTCCGCTACAAAAAGCAAAAACTTTGAAGAAGAATGACAAAAAATTTCGTATTTAATGAGTACAACTAAAACAGAGACTATGTCTGAAAAATATTTTCCAGAATTTGGAGGAAGTACAGGAGGATGGTTACAAGCTGCTGAAACAGAAGAAAAATATGTAATGACTTGGACAAACGATACAAAAAAGACAGCTGTCGAAGACAATATTTTTGAGATGCCTACAGGTGGAGCTGCTATCATGAAACAAGGTCCAAATTTAGTATATTTTGCAAGAAAAGAACAATGTCTTGCTTTAGGAAGACAGTTAGGAACAAATTTCAAAATTAAAGACTATAGAATTTTCCGTTTATTACCGAGTGGAGAAATTCAATTTATTCATCCAAAAGATGGTGTTTTCCCAGAAAAAGTAAATGAAGGAAGAATTGCTGTTGGAAAACGTGACTTTTCTATTGGGAAAAATCCAAATCCTGGATCAATTAAATTCACTGGAACTGCTTCTTACAACGCATAAAATTTTAATAGAAATAGTGTTTGATCTTTAAGAATCCTTCTTAAAGATCAACAAGCAAGTTCAAAAATTATAATTAATGATTAAACAGTAAACTATTACCTTTTTATAAAATAGATGGTATGATTAATCTTATACGGAGAGAAATCTGAAAAGCTAATACCTATGGCTTGTTAGTATGACTTGATGAAAGATGGAAAAGTGGCAGAGTGGTCTATCGCGTCTGACTTGAAATCAGATGAACTTACCGGTTCCGTGAGTTCGAATCTCACCTTTTCCTTTGAATTACATAATTCTTAAACTTATTTAAAAAATATTCTAATCGCTTATTTATTGTTCCAAACCCTACTGATGGAGGACCGGTTTAAGATACAAAAAAGATTACGTTTTTTAAAAACGACCGGTCCTCCATTCAAAAGAAAAAACCTAGTATATACAGAAGAATTTTCCAGATTAAATTTATTAAGTAGCCAAGTAAGCCATCAGTATTGAGCAACGGACCTAACAAAAGAGCCTACGAAACATTAAAGCGTAGACGCGATTTTGAGGACAAATCAAGTTGTTTTAAACTGGAAGAATTTCACCCAATTGTGGTCAAAGCTTGTCGTTAGAAAGACCGATAAATCACTTTTTCACACCTTTCGATGTCGTTAGAAAGACCGATAATTTAGCTAATTTTGTCGTTAGAAAGACCGATAATTTTATAAATTAACAGACAATATATTCATTTTAAAACGATCAAGATCATCTCCAAAGACTTACCTTTTTCAACTACAATTCCATTTTTTAGTTCTTGACATCTATCCTGTTTCGTAATGTTAGCAACATTTGCTGCTAAGCTAGCTCTATTTAGTAATTGGGTTAAAAAATATCATTAAAAATAGTTAGTACTGTCGACTTTTAAATCTTTATTTATTAAAATATCCTATAATACCTTAGTCAATGCACCGGTACATTCTTAGAACGTTATGATTCCTTGGAAGAAAATCTTTTTGTTTCAATTTAAACGGTTCAAAAGTTAAATTCAAAAGAAAAAAGAAAGATAGATTAATACCTTCCTTTTCTCTCCGAACATATACTTAAAACAAATTGAACAATAACCAATAATCTGTTCCAAGAACAAAATTATAATTTATTTAAATACTTATGAAGCATCTGTTACATCAATTACTGTTCCTTTTGAGTTTTGTTGATTTTCGTTATTTGAATTTTTTGATAATTGAGTTTTAAAGTATTCTAAAATTAACACGCTATACGCGTATTTTAAATTATCAATTTTTTGTGACGAAATTTGTTTAAACTTGCTTGTTTTATAAAGCATTTTAATATCTTTTAATAATTCATTGAAATACAATTTTGCAGGTGTATCAGACAATAAAAACTTATCTAACAGAATTTCAGCTTTTGCTAATAAGTTATCTAATTCATAAGTAATATTTACTAATGATTTTTTCGATTTATCAATAAGAGCATTTTCTTCAGCTTCTTTAATCATTTGTGAAACTTCTTCACGACCTAAAACTGATGCACCTTCAATCTTAATTGACTGTTCTTGACCACTTTGTTCTTCACGCGCAGATACAGCTAATAATCCATTAACATCTAACTGGAAGGTAACGTTAATCTTAGGTACTCCTCTTGGAGCAGAAGGAATTCCATTTAATTTAAAAATTCCTAAACTCTTATTGTCTTTAGCAAATGGACGTTCACCTTGTAAGACATGAATTTCAACGCTTTGTTGGAAATCTGCACCCGTTGAAAATACTTCTGATTGTTTAACTGGAATTGAAGCGTTTCGATTAATAATTGTTGTCATTAATCCACCCATTGTTTCTACACCTAAAGAAAGAGGCGTTACATCTAATAAAATTAAATCTGTAATTTCACCAGCAATAATTCCAGCTTGAACAGCTGCTCCCATTGCTACTACTTCATCTGGATTTACTGTTTCATTTAATGGTTTCCCTAACAATTCTGTTAATAAATTACGAACTGCAGGAATACGAGTTGATCCACCAACTAAAATAACTTGATCAATTTCAGATTTTGATAATTTTGCATCTTCCAATGCTTTTTGAACTGGAATTTTACATTTTTCTAAAAGACCTTTACTTAATTCTTCAAACTTTGAGCGATCAAATTCAAGATCAATGTGTTTTGGTGTCTGACCATCAATATATATAAATGGTAAACTTATGCGTGTAGATTGTAAATTTGAGAGTTCAATTTTTGCTTTTTCAGATGCTTCAATAATTCTTTGTAATGCCTGTTTTTCTTTATATAGATCGATACCTTCTGATTTTTGGAACATAGTGACAACATAATTTACAATGATTTGGTCAAAATCGTCGCCTCCTAAATGGGTATCACCAGATGTTGCTAAAACCTCAAAAACTTCATCACCTACTTCTAAAACAGAAACATCAAATGTTCCACCTCCTAAGTCAAAAATTAAAACGACTTCATTCGTCTTTTTTTCTAAACCATAAGCTAAAGCAGCAGCCGTTGGTTCATTTAAGATTCTTAAAACATCTAAACCTGCGATAGTTCCCGCGTCTTTTGTTGCAAGTCTTTGAGAATCATTAAAATAAGCAGGAACGGTAATAATTGCTTGAGTAATATTTTCTTTTAAAAATTTACTAGCATCGACTACTAACTTTTTTAAAACCGATGCAGAAATTTCTTCGGGACTAAATTCTTTTTGTAAACTTGGAGAATAAATTTTGATTTTTCCGTTATCTCCTTTTTTTACTTGATAAGAAATACGCGAAATTTCACCTTCAATTTCTTCAAATTTACAACCAATGAAACGTTTTACAGAATAAAATGTATTTTCAGGATTAACAACACTTTGACGTTTTGCTAATTGACCTACTAAAGCTTCTCCGTTTGCAGTATATGCAACAACAGATGGCGTAGTACGATTTCCTTCTGAATTTGGAATTACATTTGGATTTGCTCCCTCAAGAACTGAAACTACGGAATTTGTTGTTCCAAGATCAATCCCAACTATTTTTTTACTTGTAACTTTTGTATTAGTTTTTTCATCCATAATTTATTAGAACTTGTATTTTAATTAATTCAAATATATTATATTTTATTTAGTTCCCATAAGCAAGTTAAGGACTATTTTTATTTAAAACTTGTTATTTATAATTGTTTCTTATATAGACACGGTTATGAAAATAGTTTATTATAAGTTTTGGTTAGTAAAAAAATTATACAAAAGGTATCTAGTGTCTCTTGGTATTTTAGGAAACAAAATTGGGATGACCCAAGTTTTTGATACAAAAGGAAATGTAATCCCTGTAACTATTGTTAAAGGTGGTCCTTGTTATGTAACACAAATCAAATCTGAAGATAAATGTGGTTATAATGCAATTCAAATTGGATATTTAGAAATTCCAGCAAATTTAAAAAGTTTAACAAAACCAAGATTAGGTCACTTCAATAGTGTTAATCTTCCTCCATTTAGATATTTAAAAGAATACAAAATTTCTGAAACTACAAGTTACGAAGTAGGACAAAAATTTAGTGTTGAAATGTTTGAAATTGGAGACCACGTAAGTGTAACCGGTATGACAATCGGGAAAGGAAACGCAGGAAACATCAAACGTAACAACTTTAGTCGTGGTCCAATGGGACATGGTTCAAAACACCATAGATTACAAGGGTCAATTGGATCTGGAACTACTCCAGGTCGTGTATTCCCAGGTAAAAAAATGCCTGGACGTTTAGGTATGGAAAAAAGAACAATTTCTGGTTTAGAAATTATTGATATTGATAAAAAAGAAAATCTATTAGTAATTAAAGGATGTATTCCTGGTAAATCTGGAAACTTAGTAAGTATTAATAGTAAAAAATAATTAAATTTCGTAGGTTATGGAAACAAAAATCTTTTTAGAAAATCTCGAAAGAAAGAAAAAAGCAATCGGTTTAATTCATCGCGTCTACCTTACACAACTTAAAAACGGACGTAAATACACAGCTTCAACAAAAACAAAATCTGAAGTTCGTGGGGGAGGAAGAAAACCTTGGAAACAAAAAGGAACAGGAAACGCACGTGCTGGGTCAAGTAGATCACCATTATGGGTTGGTGGAGGTGTAACTTTTGGACCAAAACCTCGTATAGTTTTTAAAAAAGTTAATAAAAAAGAACGTCGTTTAGCGATTCTTTCTGCTTTATATCTTAAGAAAAAAGAATTTTTATTTGTTGAAGATACTTTATTTACAAGTTCAACAATTACAAAAACAAAACAATTTTTAGCTGTTTTAAAAGATTTAAATTTAAAGGCAGATGCTAAAATTCTTGTTGTTTTACCAAGTGCAAATAAACAACTTTGGTTAGCAACTCGTAACTTAAAAAATATTGATTTAACAGTAGCAACTTGTTTAAATATCAAACAATTATTAAAAACAAATCACATTGTTTTATCTAATTCAACTTTAGAATTAATTAATTCAACTTATGGAAAACACTACGCTTAATCTTGGAGATCTTTTAAGTTTAGTGAAATATCCTTCACTAACTGAAAAATCTATTAACTTATATGGAGATCGTCAATATACATTTATTGTTGATCGTTCTTTAACAAAAACTCAAATCAAATACATTATTGAAAATATCTTTAATGTAACGATTACAAATGTAAATACTTGTTTATTACCTTCAAAAACAAGACGCGTGGGAAGATTCACTGGATACCGACCACTTTATAAAAAAGCGTATGTTAAATTAAAAGAAGGAGATACTATCTCAGATCTATTTAATTAAAAAATTAGAAAATTGAATCAGAGAAAAAAATATGGCAATCAAAATATACAAACCTTATACTCCTACAACTCGTAATAAAAGTAGTTTAGATTTTTCAATTTTAACGAAAATTAAACCTGAAAAATCATTAACAGTTTCAAATCATCGAGCAAAAGGAAGAAACAATCAAGGAAGAATTACAACAAGACACAAAGGTGGTGGACATAAACGTTGTTACCGTTTAATTGATTTTAAACGCAACAAATATGACATTGAAGGAAAAGTTGTATCAATCGAGTATGATCCAAATCGTAACGCTAACATTTCGTTAATTAACTATGCAGATGGTGAAAAACGTTATATTTTACATCCAGAAACATTAAAAGTTGGAGATACAATTTATTCAGGAAAAACTTTCCCAATTCAAGTTGGAAATGCTTTACCTTTAGATAGTATTCCTTTAGGAACAGATGTTCATAATGTAGAACTATTTCCAGGAAAAGGAGGACAACTTGTTAGAGCAGCAGGAACAAGTGCGAAAATTTTAGCTAAAGAAAATAACTTTGTTGTTTTAAGATTATCTTCAAAAGAAATTCGTTTATTCAAAAAAGAATGTTTTGCAACAATTGGACGTGTTAGTAATTCTGACTTTTATAACGTAGTATCTGGGAAAGCTGGGCGTAGTCGCTGGTTAGGAATTCGACCAACTGTACGTGGTTCTGTAATGAACCCGGTAGATCACCCACACGGGGGAGGGGAAGGTAGATGTCCGATCGGTAAACCAAGACCATTAACACCTTGGGGTAAACCTGCTTTAGGAATCAAAACTCGTAAACGTAAAAATAAGAGTGATATTTTTATTATTCGTTCACGTTCATAATATTTATTTAAAAAATTAACACCATGGGAAGATCAATATTAAAAGGACCTTACATCGCTTATCATTTATTAAATAAAATCAATTTAATGAATGAAAAAGGAACAAAAGAAACAATAAAAACTTGGTCACGAGCATCAACAATTTTACCAATGATGATCGGACATACGATTAGTGTTTACAATGGACAAAAACATGTTCCTGTTTTTATTACAGACGCTCTTGTAGGTCATAAATTAGGAGAATTTGTACCTACTCGTACATTCCGTTCTCATAAAAAAACTGAACGTAAAGTAAAAAGATAGATTATGAACAAAGAAAAAGAAATCGTATCAGCAACTTCAAAATATATTCGTGTTTCACCAACTAAGATTGACAATATCATTGTTAAAATTAGAGGAAAAAGTTATAAAGAAGCTTTACAAATTTTAAAATATTTACCGCAAAAAACGGGTGCAATTGTTTGGCAAACTTTATATTCAGCAATTTCTAATGCTACAAATAATTTTGATTTAGAAAAAGAAAATTTAGTTATAAAAGAAGCCTTTGTAAACCAAGGACCTATCTTAAAACGAATGCGACCAAGAGCACAAGGACGTGCTTTCAAAATTCAAAAGAAAATGGCGCATTTAACAATTAGAGTATCAGAACTATAAATTTTATAAAAATTATTTTAACAAGAAAGTATTGTGGGACAAAAAACACATCCAAAAGGGTTTAGATTAGTTACAACTCAGAAACATTTATCAGAGTGGTACAGCAATAAGAAAAATTATTCAGGGTTAATGGAAGAAGATTACTTCATCCGTTCAAAAGTAGACGAATTTTTTAAAGAATTTTTATCAATTTCAAAAATTGAAATTAATCGAATTAATCAAGATACAGAAACAAAAGAGTATGTGAATATTACAATTCATGCTTTATTTCCACGTGCGAAAGATATGTATCGTAAAGTTGCTAAGTATTTTACTGAAACAACAGATAATCCGAATGCAAAAGTATTATCAATTTTAAACAATTCAAAAGGAAATTTAAAACGTTTCACAACTTTACTTTTAAAACGTAACGTTCGTAATTTAATTAGATTTTTACAATTAAAAAATCAAAAAAATTATTACATTGGGATTAAATTCATTAAAAATCCATTTGAAGATGCAACATTAATTGCAAAATATATTGCAGATCAATTAGAAAAACGTACGCCATTTAGACGTGCTGTAAAACAAACTATCAAAAAAGTTCAACGTACAACAATGAAAGGTGTAAAAGTTGAGGTTTCAGGTCGTTTAAACGGGATTGATATTGCTCGTAGTGAATGGAAACGTGACGGTAAAGTTCCTTTACATACATTAAAAGCCAAAATTGATTACACGCATCAACGTGCTGAAACAATTTATGGTGTTATTGGTATCAAAGTCTGGTTATTTGCTGGAGAATAAAAAAATATATAGGTTAAATTTATTTAAGTTAGGAGAAAAATTATGTTAAGTCCTAAACGTACAAAGTATAGAAAAATGCAACGTGGACGTCTAAAAGGGAAAGCTTGTCGTAATAACAAACTAAACCATGGTGACTATGGAATTCAAGCCTTAGAACCTGTTTGGTTAACATCACGTCAAATTGAAGCTGTTCGACGTACAATTTCACGTTACACAAAAAGAACTGGAAAACTTTGGATAAAAGTATTTCCTGATAAATCGGTAACAGCACGTGCTGAAGAATCACGCATGGGGTCTGGAAAAGGGGCTGTTGAATATTGGGTTGTAGTTATTAAACCAGGAAATGTCTTATTTGAAATCACAGGTGTTTCTAGAGAAATTGCTATGGAAGCTTTACGTATTGCACGTTACAAATTACCTATCAAGACAAAAATTTTAACACGTGAGGAAAACAAAGGATGAGTTTACCAAAATATAAGGATTTAAATTCTTTAACAACGGTGGTTGATATTGAAAAAGAAATTTTTATTTTACAGAAAAGTTTATTTGATTTACGTATTAAAAAATCGACAAGTCAAAATGTAAAACCACATTTATTCTTACATGCAAAACGTCGAATTGCACAATTAAAATTTAAAAAATCTTCTTTATTAAAAGTAGAAAATTAAAATCATGGTAAAAAAAGAAAGAATTGGTGTAGTCGTAAGTGATAAGCCACAAAAAACTATTGTTGTTGCAATTCAAACACGCTATCAACATCCTAAATATAAAAAGATTCTAGTAAAAACAAAACGCTATATGGCGCATGATGAACTAAATCAAGGAAAATCTGGAGACATTGTTCTTTTAGAAGAAAGTGCACCATTTAGTCGTAATAAAAAATGGATTTTAAAAGAAATTTTAAGAACATACGCAAAATAAATTCGTTTAATTGAAATATAAAAAATTATGATCCAACCTCAAACATATTTAACAGTTGCAGATAACACGGGAGCAAAGAAATTAATGTGTATTCGTGTTTTAGGAAACAATAGAAAATATGCCAATATTGGAGATATTATCATTGGTGTTGTAAAAGATGCTCTTCCAAACATGGCGATTAAAAGATCTAATGTTGTACGTGCAGTTGTTGTTAGAACAAAAAATACTGTAAAACGCTCTGATGGGATGGCGATTCGTTTTGATGACAACGCAGCAGTTATTATCAATGCTGAAAACAACCCAAGAGGAACACGCGTTTTTGGACCGGTTGCAAGAGAAATTCGTGAGAAAAATTTTACGAAAATTATATCATTAGCAAATGAAGTAGTATGAAAAATAAATTAAATAGTCATGTAAAAATTGGTGACAAAGTGAAAGTAATTTCAGGAAAACAAAAAGGTTTTATTGGAGTTATTACATCTCTTGTAAGCAAAAAATCTGTGGTTTTTCTTGATGGCGTGACACCACGTATTAAGTTTAAAAAAGCACCTCAAGGAGGTGACGCAAAACGTTTAGAAATTCAAATTCCAATTCATATTTCAAATGTTATGCTATGGGATAAAGAAGCAAACAGTGCAAGTAAAATTGGTTATAAAGTTATTAATGATCAAAAAGTAAGATATTTCAAAAAATCTGGAAATATTCTTCAAGAAAAATAATTTAATAAAACAAACACTGAAAAATGAGTAATTTAAAAAACCACTATTTAACTAGTGTTGTACCTAACTTAGAAAATGAATTTCAATATAAAAATAAACATGAAATTCCAAAACTTGAGAAAATTTGTATTAGTGCAGGACTTGGATTAAATGCTCAAAACAGAGTATTTTTACAAAAAGCAACAGAAGAAATTCGTTTAATTACAGGTCAACATCCTGTTTTAACAATTTCAAAAAATTCTGTTGCTGGATTTAAAATCCGTGAAGGAATGCCATTAGGATTAACAGTAACGTTACGACGTGAAAAAATGTATGCTTTTTTAGAAAAATTTATCAAATTGGTCTTACCACGTATTCGAGATTTTAGAGGTTTAAATCCAAATAACTTCGATAAACACGGAAACTACAATATGGGGATTACAGAACAATTAGTATTTCCTGAAATTGATTATGACAGTGTTGATCAACGTCGTGGTTTAAATATCACAATCGTAACAACAGCAAAGAATTCAACTGAAGGATTTTTTCTTTTAAAAGAATTAGGTGTTCCATTTTCTAAATAAAGAAAAATAAATAAGTAAAAGAGGTTTAATGACAAACGATCTTGTTTCTGACATGTTAACACGTATTCGTAATGCAAGTATGGCACGCCATAGTTTTGCACGTGTACGCTATAGTAAATTAAATTTAGCAATCTTAAAAGTTCTTGCTGCTGAAGGATACATTAAAAGTTTTGCAGTAGAGAATGAAGAAAATAAAGGAAACGACATCAAAGTATTATTAAAATACAAAGGATGGTGGATTAAAAAACCTTTATTTTCAATTATTCAAAGAATTAGTAAACCCGGGCAACGTGTATTTTCTGGATATAAACATTTTGGAGATACAATTGATGTTCTAAAATACGAACAAGGTACTGCAATCATTTCAACGTCTGCTGGAATTATCAGTCATGTTAAAGCTCAAAAACTAAAAAAAGGTGGCGAAATCCTTTGTTACGTAGGCTAAAAAAATCGAAATTATAAGAAAAAAATTATGTCACGTATTGGTAAAAAAGTAATTGAAATCCCGAAAGATGTTTCAGTTCAACTAGAAAACGAAAAAATAATTGTAAAGGGAAAACACGGTAGCTTAGAAAGAGAAATTTTAAATAATTTAAAATTAGAAATCACAGACAAAAAACTCGTTATTACGCGTAATGATGATTCGAAACAATCTCGTTCTTATCATGGTTTAATTCGAGCATTAGTTCAAAATATGGTTAGCGGAGTTGATCAAAAATTTTCCAAAACTCTTATCGCAGAAGGTGTTGGATATAAATTCCAAGTTGATAAAACAAAATTAATTTTAAGTGTTGGTTTCAGCCATCCAGTAGAATTTGAGATTCCATCAGATCTTAGTATTAAGGCAGAATCACCTACAAAATTAGTTATTAGTGGTATTGATAAAGAAAAAGTTGGTTTTCTTGCAGCTAAAATTCGTGATATGCGTCCGCCTGAACCGTATAAAGGAAAAGGACTTTTATATGAAGGAGAAAAGATCTTAAGAAAAGCAGGGAAAACTGGAAAATAATATATTTATATTATCTAATTTATTAACTCTCATTAATATGAAAAAAGCCGTACAAAAAATTTATTTACAACAGAAAAAAAGATATCTTAAAAAAATAATTGGGACTTTAGAAAAACCACGCTTGGCCGTTTTTCGATCTCACAAACATATTTATGCTCAATTAATTGATGATAAAAATGGACATACTTTAGCTTTCAGCTCGACTTTAGATAAAGAAATCGCTGGACAAGTAAAAGTAACAGCCAATCAAGAAGCATCTTTATTAGTGGGTCAAAGTTTAGCAAAAAAAGCAATTGCTAAAGAAGTTAGTAAAGTTGTATTTGATAGAGGAAATCGTCCTTACCATGGTCGAATTAAAAGTGTAGCGGAAGGTGCAAGAACTGCCGGCTTAATTTTTTAAAAAATTAAGCTGTTTTATGTTTGTTGAATAAAGTTGGTAATCACTAAGTAAAAAAAAAATGGAAAAAACAACAACAAAAAATGTAAAAGGAACTTCAAAAAAAGAAAATTCCTATAGCAAAAACAATCAAAATAAAGGACCTCGTAAAAAATCAGTAATTCGTTTATCAAAAGTAAAATACGAAGAAAAAATCGTTCAAATTAAACGTGTTACAAAAGTAGTAAAAGGTGGTAAGAAAATGACGTTTCGTGCAATTGTTATCATTGGTGATAACAAACGAAAAGTTGGAGTTGGAATTGGACGTGCTGAAGACGTTAATTTAGCTATTGATAAAGCAATTTTAAATGGTAAAAAGAATTTAATCAGTGTTCCATTAACTTTAAAACTATCTGTACCTCACGTTGTAAATGCTTCTTATGGAGCATGTAGTATTATGTTACGACCAGCTTCTTTAGGAACAGGAGTTATTGCGGGTGGTTCAGTTCGTACTGTATTAGAATTAGCTGGAATTAAAAACATTTTAGCAAAACAATTTGGATCGAGTAATATTTTAAATAATGCTAAAGCAACAATTTTAGCGTTAACAAATTTAAACGAAAAAGTTGAATTAGGAAAGTATCAGTCAGTCAAAAAGCAAGTCTTTTATGACAAAATTATGAGAAAATACAAAAATGTTCGAATCTCTAACTAATCAGATTTTTCCAAAAGTAGAAAAACAAAATACTCCAACAAACAAAATATTATTAACAGCTTTTATTCTTTTTCTTTTCAGATTTGGAAATTCTATTCCGTTGTCTGGAATTGATCAAGAAGCATTAAAAAAATCTTTTTTGCAATTAGAATCTCGAAATTCAATAATGCAAATTATTAACATGTATTCAGGGGGAGCTGGAGCAACACTCTTAAGTCCTTTTTCTTTAGGAATTATTCCCTTTATTAATGCATCAATTTTAGTCGACTTATTAACAGCTTTAGTTCCTTCATTAGAGAAATTACAATCTGAAGAAGGAGAAGCGGGACGCAGAACATTACTTTTTTATAAAAAATGTTTAACTTTACTTTTTTCTATTGTTCAAAGTGGTTTTTTAATTTTCTATCTAAAAAGTTATTTCTACAACACTGAACTTCTAAATTTCACTCTTATTGGTTTAGAACTTGTTACTGGGGCAATGTTAATTGTGTGGTTAAGTAACATTATTGATACAAAAGGAATTGGAAATGGTACTTCTCTTATTATTTTTACAAATATTGTTGTAACTTTAATAGGAAAAAATTTATTAACAATGTCTACAGCAGATAATGTTTTTTGGCTTGAAATTATCATTTTACTGGCTTTAATTTTACTTATTTGTATTTCTCAAACGGCACGTGTAACAATTAACGTAGTTTCGGCTCGTCAATTGGCGTATTTAGAGAACATGGAAAAAACTAATATTAACCAGCAAGTAACAACAACTTCTCAAACAAAAGATAATGGAAATGGTTTATCTATCCGCTTAAATCAAGCTGGAATTTTTCCTATCATTATTGCATCAAATTTATTACCTTTTATTTCGTTTTTACTTCAATCTTTAAATTCGGAGTTAAAAGTTATTAATAATGTTATTTATTATTTGTTGATTATTGGCTTCAATTATTTCTATACGATTATTTTTTGGGATCCTGAAAAAATTTCGGAGCAACTTAGAAAAGCATCTGTTTCAATAGTAAATGTGACTCCAGGGCGTGAAACTATTTCTTACCTAGAAAATGTCGTTCGCACAACTTCTTTTGTAGGGGGAGTTTGTTTATGTGTTATATTATTTTTATATGATTTCTTTAAACAACTTATAAACGGTTACTTATTGAATCAAATTAATATTTCTTCCCTTATAATTTTGGTCGGAGTTGCATATGAAGTTCAAAGAACACTTCGTTCTCTTTATAAAAAATAAATTTAAAACATTTTAAGAACGATTTGTTAAAAATAATAAAAAATTATTGAAAGAAAAATTAAATATGAAAGTACGTCCTTCTGTAAAACGAATGTGTGAAAATTGTAGAGTTATCAAAAGATTTGGCAGAATTATGGTAATCTGTGTGAATCCAAAACATAAACAAAGACAAGGATAATCAAATAAAATTTAGATAAAAAAATGGTCAGAATACTTGGTAACAACTTATCCAACAAGAAAAAAATCTATATTGCTTTAACATGTATATATGGAATTGGAATTCCTACCTCTAAAAGAATTTTAGATCAATTAAATATTGATCATAACGTAAAAGTTTCAGATTTAAATGAAACAAATATTTCTGCTTTAAGAGATATCTTAGAAACAGAAGAATTTAAACTTGAAGGGGATTTAAAACGTTTAGTAAGTTTAAATATTAAAAGACTTATTGATATTAATAGTGTTCGAGGAAGAAGACATTTAAAAGGATTACCTGTTAGAGGACAAAGAACTCGAACAAACAGTCGTACATCGCGTCGACAAAGCTTTTTTACACGTAAAAAATAAAAAGTAAATAAAATATGTCAAAACAAAAAAAAAAGCAAAAGAAATCTGTTGCTGTTGGAATCGCAAACATTAAAACTACATTTAACAATACCATAATAACGATCAGTGATATTCTAGGAAATACAATCTGTTGGGCATCTTCAGGAACGTCTGGATTCAAAGGAGCAAGAAAAAATACTCCTTTTGCAGCTCAAAGTGCTGCCAGAAATGCTGCTGTAAAAGCTATTGAACTTGGAATGGAGAAAGTAGAAGTTGTAATAAAAGGTCGTGGAAATGGACGTGAAACGTCACTTCGAGCATTAAAATCAGCGGGATTAAACATTTTATCAATTGAAGATAAAACTTCTATTCCACATAATGGTTGTCGTCCACCGAAAAAACGTAGATTATAAAATCTCTTAAAAACTTTATTTATGAGTACATTAACTTGTATTGAAACATATATTGATAAAGAACAAAATTATTACGGTTGTTTTTTAGTAGAACCTCTCGAAACTGGGCAGGGAATTACATTAGGAAATGCTATTCGTAGAACATTATTATCTGATTTAACTGCTTACTCTATCACTGGGGTAAGAATCAATAATTTGAAACATGAGTTTTCGGTTGTTGAAGGGTTAAGAGAAGATGTATTAGAAGTTTTATTAAACTTAAAAGAAGTTATTTTCAAAAATTCATTTTCTTTTAAAAAAGAAAAAAATTCTTCGAAATTAAAAGCTTTTTTAAATGTAAAAGGACCGATTGTAGTCACTGCAGGAATGTTTCAATTACCAAAAAATCTTCTTAAAATCATAAATCCAAATCAATATATTTGCACAATTATTGATCAATCGGAATTTTATTTAGAAATTGATATTGAAAATGGGAAAGGTTACAGATTGACAGAAGAAAATAGAAAAAAGAATTTAGAGGAAAAAACCTCTATATCGAGACCTTCAACATTATTAGTTGATGCTCTTTTCATGCCTGTAAAAAAAGTAAATTATAAAATAAAATTAATTCATGATACTCAAGGAAATATAAAAGAATCATTGAATTTGGAAATTGTAACAAACGGAAGTATTACGCCTAAACGTAGTCTGTATGAAGCATTGAAAATTCTTATGAATCTTTTTTATCCATTATTTATTAATTTTGGGTTTTCTTCACTTTCTTCTAATTTAGCAAAAAGAAAAAAATAAATATAAAAATTTGTATGAAAACAATTTTTCCAAAAAAGGAATGTCATGTTCCAAAATGGTTCGTTATCGATGCTGAAGGTAAAACTTTAGGTCGTTTAGCAACGGAAGCAAGTAAACTATTACGTGGAAAAGAAATTTCTTATTTTACTCCTGGAGTAGATCAAGGAAATTACGTAGTCGTTTTAAATGCAGATAAAATTATCGTAACGGGGAACAAAGAATTACAAAAACTATACTATCGTAATTCACAACGTCCAGGAAGTTTAAAAATTGAAACATTTAAACAATTAAAAAATAGAATTCCAAGTCGAATTATTGAGAAAGCTATTTGGGGAATGTTACCAAAAAATGTTTTAGGTCGTGAATATTATCGCCGCCTTTTTGTTTATTCTGATAACAAAATTAATTATGTGAAAACAAAAGAAGGTGAAAAACAATCTATTTCCTTAGATATGAGTACTTCTCAAAATTGGATTAAAGTTGATTTATAAAAAAAAAGTTAAAAAATAATTCAAAATATGAGTGATACAGCAACAATTTATACTGGAATTGGGAAACGAAAAACGTCAGTGGCGAAAGTTTTCTTACAAGAAGGTTCAGGTAATATTACCGTTAATAACAGAGGGTTTGAAGATTTCTTTTCAGGTGTCGGAGAAGAACGTGAATTATTAAAGAATCCCTTTGTTTTAGTAAACGTAAATAATAAGTACGATTTAGATATCAAAGTTAAAGGTGGTGGGATTAGTTCACAAATGGATGCTATTCGTTTAGCAATTGCAAAAGCCCTTTGTACTATTAATGTAGAATATCGACAAATATTCAATCAAACTTTACTTTTACGACGTGATTCAAGAATTAAAGAAAGAAGAAAATATGGTCTAAAAAAAGCTCGAAAAGCTTCACAATATTCAAAACGTTAATTTATTTATTATTATTACAAAAATAAAAAAAATTATGCCAAAAAAAGACTTACACCCAGCATTTTATAAAACTAAAGTTTTTTGTGATGGAAAACTTGTTTTAGAAGTGGGTACAACAAAAGAAGAAATGTTAGTTGATATTTGGGCGGGAAACCATCCGTTTTATACAGGATCTCAAAAAATCATTGACACAGAAGGTCGTGTTGAAAAATTCCAACGTAAATACAATTTAAAAGAAGCAGAAAACAAAAAATCAAGTAACAATTAAATTATGCCTACAATTCAACAACTTGTTCGTTTAAATAGAACAAAAATATTAAATGCAACAAAAGCACCTGCTTTGAATTCTTGCCCACAACGAAGAGGTATTTGTACTCGTGTATATACAACAACACCTAAAAAACCTAACTCGGCAATTAGAAAAGTTGCTCGTGTTAAGTTAACAAGTGGATTTGAAATTACTGCTTATATTCCAGGAGAAGGGCATAGTTTACAAGAACATTCAATTGTTCTTGTAAGAGGAGGACGTGTAAAAGATCTTCCAGGGGTTAGATACAAAATTATTCGTGGTGCCTTAGATTGTACTGGAGTAAAAGATCGTCATCAAAGTCGTTCAAAATACGGTGCTAAAAAACCGGTACCAGGAGTTGTAAAAACAGGGAAAAAATAAAATAAGTAATTGACAACCAAAAATTTAAATTATGTCACGTAGAATATCTACAAAAAAACGTTTTCCGAAAAGAGATTCGAAATATGATAATTTATTAGTAAGTTTATTAGTAAATCGAATTTTAAAAAGTGGAAAGAAAAGATTAGCAAAACGTATTGTTTATAAAGCTTTCGAATTAATCGAATTTAGAACAAATCAAAATCCTATTCTTATTCTTGAAAAGGCAATTAGAAATATTAGCCCGCGTGTTCAATTAAAAGCAAAACGTGTTGGAGGAGCAACTTATCAAGTTCCTACATTGTTAAACAAATTCCGTTCAACGAATATCGCTGTTCGTTGGATAGTTGAATTTTCCCGTAAACGTGCTGGAAAAGGAATGTCGTTAAAATTAGCTAACGAGTTACTAGAAGCAGCAAAAGGCTTAGGTAACGCTATTAAGAAAAAAGAAGAAACACATAAAATGGCAGAAGCAAATAAAGCTTTTGCTCAATTCCGTTAAATAAAAACTTTTAAAAGTGATTATATAAACATAATCACTTTTAAAATCGCTGAAAGTATATCAGTTATGAAATATTTTGTATTTTTAAACATATTCATAAATGGCAAGAGATAAATTCGAACGTAATAAACCACATATTAACATTGGAACAATTGGTCACGTTGACCATGGAAAAACAACTTTAACAGCTGCAATCACTGCAACTTTATCAACTTTAGGTGGAGCTGTTTTAAAACGTTATGAAGATATTGATGCTGCACCAGAAGAACGTGCACGTGGGATTACAATTAACACAGCTCATGTTGAATATGAAACTGATTTTCGACACTATGCACACGTAGACTGTCCAGGACACGCTGACTACGTAAAAAACATGATTACAGGAGCTGCTCAAATGGATGGAGCTATCTTAGTAGTTTCAGCTGCTGATGGAGCAATGCCTCAAACACGTGAACATATCTTACTTGCACGTCAAGTTGGTGTAAAACGTTTAGTTGTTTTCTTAAATAAAGCTGACCAAGTAGACGATCCAGAATTAATTGAATTAGTTGAACTTGAGTTACGTGAATTATTACAAAGTTACGACTATCCAGGAGATGAAATTCCATTTGTAGCTGGTTCAGCTTTATTAGCTTTTGAAGCAGTTACAGCAAAACCAACAATTCAAAAAGGAGAAAACCAATGGGTAGACAAAATTTTTGAATTAATGCAAGCAGTAGACACTTACATTCCAACTCCAGAACGTGATACAGATAAACCATTCTTAATGGCAATTGAAGACGTGTTCTCAATTACAGGACGTGGAACTGTTGCAACTGGAAGAATTGAAAGAGGAATTGTAGAAGTTGGAGAAAGCGTTGAATTAGTTGGTTTAGCAGCAACAAAAGCAACAACAGTTACAGGTTTAGAAATGTTCCAAAAAACATTAGAAAAAGGAATGGCAGGTGATAACATTGGTATTTTATTACGTGGTGTTCAAAAAGCAGATGTTTTACGTGGAATGGTTTTAGCAAAACCAGGATCAATCAATCCACATACTAAATTTGATGCTGAAGTTTACATTCTTACAAAAGATGAAGGTGGACGTCACACTGCTATCTTCAAAGGTTATAGACCACAATTCTATGTTCGAACAACGGACGTAACTGGAGCTATTTCTGAATTTAGTACAGATGGAAAAGAAGTTGAAATGGTAATGCCTGGTGATAACGTAAGCATGCGTATCGAATTAATCTCTCCTATCGCTATTGAAAACGGAATGCGTTTAGCTATTCGTGAAGGTGGTAGAACAGTTGGATCTGGTCTTGTAACAAAAATTCTTGAATAATAATTTAACAATATAACCTCTTATGAAATTTCGTATCCTTTTAAAATCATTTGATAATGACTTAATTAATCTTGCTTCACAACAATTACGTTCAACTTTAGTAAAAGCTGAATGTGATTTAAATGGTGTTGTTTCTCTTCCTACAAAAATCAAAAGATTTTGTGTGCTTCGTTCACCTCATATTGATAAAGATTCACGTGAGCATTTTGAATTAAGATTATACAAACGCTTTATTGATTTAAACACAACTTCGCCTTCAATCTTAGATTTACTTTTAAAAACTGAATTACCAGCTGGTGTTTCATGTTCTTTAAAGATTTTAGAAAACAAATAAATACGTAAAACTATTTTCACTTGAAAAAGAAAATAGTTTACCAAAAACAAAAAATAAAGTTATTAATAACTTTATTTTTTACTTTTCTTAGTATAAGTTTTCTTCTTCGTGTGTTAAAACTGTTGCGTCAGATGTTGGGTAAGCAACACAAGTTAAAACAAATCCGTTTGAAATTTGGTCTTCGTCTAAGAAAGTTTGATCTGGTTGATCAATTGTTCCTTTTGTAACTTTTCCTAAACAAGTAGAGCAAGAACCTGCACGACAAGAATATGGTAATTCGATGTTGTTATCTTCAGCAGCTTCTAAAATGAATTTGTCATCAGCACATTCGATTGTTGCGTTAATGCTGTTTGCTTCGCTTAATAATGTAACTTTGTATTTTGCCATTATGTTTATATAGATAAGTTAAATTTTAATAAGAATTAATATACTATTATAAAGAACCACTAAAATTGAAATTAACAAAGTTTTTAGTAAAAATCAATCTATAGTCTCAACTACTTCTCTTTAAAACTTATCCTAAAAATTTTAATAAAACATAAGCAATACTTGCTCCACCAAATCCACCTACGATAAAACCAGATGTGAATTGACTCCAACCTTTTGAATTTAAAAAATCAACTAATTCTTTTTTATTTGATTTGTCTTTACTTTCTGAAAACGTTACAAATCCGTAAATTAATAAAGCTGTAGTTAAAATAATAATTAAGCTAATAGTTGAAACAAATCCGATAAAATTCGCAGCTTCACTATTTCTTAATGGTCCTAATTTTGCAAATGGTCCAAGTAAAAAGTAGCCATGAATAAACCCAATGTTAATCCCTCTTAATAAAGGAGATAAACCTGCTTTATAAGCCGGTAATAAACTTAAAAAACTTTTTGTTACACTTGATGTAGTGATAGGTGTTGAAAGGTGACCTACAAAGATATCTCCTTGAAATGGTGAAACAACATCAAAACTGTTTACTGGTTTTTCATTAATCATATTTAATAGTTTTATTTTAAAATTAATCTTGTTTTAGTATTATAGGGAACTCTGATGAAAAATTATTTTTTTTATTTTTTATTAATAGTTTATAATAAAAACATAACAAGATAATAAAAAATGTGGTTTGAAAAAAGAAAAATATTAGGTTAAATTTACGGTAAAAATAAAAAATGAGCTTACTTCTTAATTACTTAATTTTATGTGGTTTTATGTTTGGTGTAGTATCAGCTTTATACGTAGGATTAAAAACAATTAAATTAATTTAATTGTTTTTAATTAAATGTTGATTAACAAAAAAAAAGAATTTTTATGAGTGATAATACAATACGAGAGAATATCGTGGGCTCACGAAACATTAGTAGCTTTGTTATCATGGCTGTTCTTTTTATTGCTGGTTTAGGCTTTTTTTTAGCAGGTCTTTCAAGTTATTTTCAAACAAATTTATTAAAACTAACTGATACTAGTGAAATAATTTTTATTCCTCAAGGTATTGCTATGCTTTTCTACGGCACAGGAGCACTTGGAATAGGAACGTATATTCTTCTTACGATAATTTGGAATATTGGAAGTGGTTATAATGAATTTTCAAAGGAAGATAATATTGTACGTATTGTTAGATTAGGTTTCCCAGGAAAAAATCGAACGATTTTTTTATCTTATGAATTTAAAAATATTAAGAATCTAAAATTTTTAATTAAACAAGGATTAAATCCAAGATGCAATGTTTTATTAGTTTTAAAAGATAAAAGAGAAATACCATTATTTCCAGCACAATTTCTACTAAATCCAACAGAAACAGAAAAGAAAGCAATTCAATTATCAAACTTTCTGAATGTCCCAATTGAAAGTTTAGTTGTTTAATTAATGCCACGGATACAAGTAAAAAGTATGTTTTTTATATTATAAAGATAGCGAGTATAGTTTAGTGGCAAAACTCTAGCCTTCCAAGCTGGCTATCTCAGTTCGATTCTGAGTACTCGCTTTTTATAAATAATAACTTTAAAAAATAAGTTTTTATAATATCCTTATATTAAGAATGTTACAAAAAACAAAGGAGTGACAAAAGAAGAATTTTTACTAGAAAAATTAGTAAAAACATGTCAGGTGGATCTACAGGGGAACGTCCCTTTACAGATATTTTAACAAGTATTCGTTACTGGATTATTCATAGCATTACAATTCCAACTCTTTTCCTTTCAGGTTGGCTTTTCATTAGTACAGGTTTAGCGTATGACGTTTTTGGAACTCCAAGACCTGACGAATATTTCACTCAGGATCGTCAACAAATCCCAATTGCTAACGAACGTTTCAATGCTAATGCAGAGTTAGAAGATTTAAAATAATTTAATCTTTTAATTTTTTTATTCCAAAAGAAGCAAAGATTTCTGGAAAGTTAGATTATCTCTTCTTTAACAAAACATAAAACAATTTATCTTATCTCATGAACAAAAACTACAACCGTTCAGTTGCGTACCCGATTTTTACTTTCCGTTGGTTAGCTATTCATGCATTAGCGGTTCCAACTGTTTTCTTCTTAGGTGCTATTGTTTCAATGCAATTTATTCAACGATAAAGGGGTTTTAAAATATGACAGGTCCAAATCCAAATATTCAAGCTGTTGAATTAAACAGAACGTCTCTTTATTGGGGACTTTTATTAATTTTTGTTTTAGCTGTATTATTTTCAAGCTATTTCTTTAACTAAATTCATTAAAAACTTTAGTTCTTTTATATTAAGTAACTAAAATAAATTTATTTTACTAAGTCGAAATTTTTATGGCAGATACAAATAGACGTGTTCCGCTTTGGCTTATTGCAGTAGTTGGTGGGCTTGCAGCCTTAACTGTATTAGCTGTATTCATCTTTGGTTCATATTCAGGATTAGGTTCTTCATTATAATTTTTGGAAAAAAAAAAGTGTTGAGTTTTAAATATTACTCAACACTTTCTTTTGAAATATAAATAAATAATGCAGCCATCGCAATTCCAGGTAAAAATATTCCAATAATCGGTACAAGAATAGAAGGAAAATAAGGAGCAATCATTTTGACCTCTTAATAATAATTATTGTATTATTATAGTAACAAAACAAGTTGATTTTCATTTGTGGTTTTTCTTCGTTTTCATCTTCAAAAAAGATTCTTAAAATTTTTTGGAAATAATATTATGAAGGAGAAACTCTCTTGTACAAAAAAGCAAGTTTACTTTCAATCTTTTCTTGGTAAATATAATGGAATAAAAATATATAATTGCACGGAAATGTTTAAATATTTCAATAAATTTAGCAATAAAAATCACTATTAAGAGAAAAAATTGCAAATATGACAATAAATTCAAAAGTTGTTGAGTCTATGAGGCAATTTGCCGAAAGTTATGCAAAATCAACAGATACATTCTTTTGTATCGATGTTGAAGTAACGGAATCTGTCATCCAAGGACTTTCAAAAAATAAACAACTTTTTGGTGCTCCTTTATGTCCCTGTCGTTATTATGACAATAAGGAAGATGAAATTAGTTTAGCTTATTGGAATTGTCCATGTGTTCCCATGCGAGAACGAAAAGAATGTCATTGTATGTTATTTTTAACAGCGGATAATGACTTTTCCTCAGATAGACAAGCATTTCATTAAATTTTAAGAAATTCAAGTAATTATTATTTAATTTTTAAAAACAATTAAAAAAATAATCACTATAATATCATTGACAAGAAAAAATTCTATTTACTAAAAAATATATTAACAGGTAGAACGTATGACACCATCTTTAGCAGGTTTTTTAAGCAGTTTATTTTGGGGAAGTGCATTAGTAATTCTTCCAATTACAGCAGCAGTAATTTTTGTAAGCCGTTTAGATCCACTTTCTCGCGAGGAATAAAAATGATAAATATAATTGTTGAACCAGCACTCCTTCTTGGAGCTACTTTCGCTATAGTGATGATCTTTTTATACGGTTTACGTTTTGTAAATTCTGATTTAGCAACTGACTGGGATATTTTTATTACAACTTTAGGAATCGTTTATAGTTCAATCATTGTTATTCATGGATGGAGATTGGACCCAATCTTATTATTTAGTCAAGTTTTATTGATATTTATAACTTTTTCGTTTTGTTGGATCCTGATTCGTCAACGAGAAATTATTCGTCGATTAATTGATGGGATTTAAGAGAAAGTTTTTTTAATAATTTTTTGATTAAATTAATTATCTTGTATAATAATTAACTAATATATTTAACTCATTTAACAAAATAACTTTTTCCTTTTTAATTTCAAAGGAATTTTTTATTTACCTTTAATTTATAAATAAAACTTATGTTAACATTAAAATTATTTGTTTACGCTACAGCATTTTTCTTCATTACAATTGCAGTTTTTGGATTATTATCAAGTGATACTTCTCGTAACCCAAGCAACAACTAATTTTTTAATCTTTAATTTTTAATTTCTTTTCTTTTGAACAATCGTTCGAAAGAAAAGAAAATTTTGTGCTTAAGTGTGATTAAAAATACTTAAAAAATACTAACAATGGCAAAAGTTTATAACTGGTTCCAAGAACGTCTTGAAATCCAAGCAATCGCAGATGATATTTCAAGCAAATATGTTCCTCCTCACGTAAATATTTTCTACTGTTTCGGTGGAATTGTTTTCGTAAGCTTCTTAGTACAAGTTGCAACAGGTTTTGCAATGACATTCTATTACAGACCTTCAGTAGCAGATGCATTTGCATCAGTTGAATACATGATGACTCAAGTTAACTTTGGTTGGTTAATCCGATCAATTCACAGATGGTCAGCAAGTATGATGGTTTTAATGATGATTTTACACGTTTTCCGTGTTTACTTAACAGGTGGATTCAAAAAACCTCGTGAATTAACTTGGGTTACAGGAGTTATTTTAGCTTCGGTAACAGTATCTTTCGGTGTTACTGGGTATTCTTTACCTTGGGATCAAATTGGTTACTGGGCATGTAAAATTGTAACTGGTGTACCTGAAGCTGTTCCAGTTGTAGGAACTTCAATTGTAGAACTTTTACGTGGTGGAACAAGTGTTGGACAAGCAACTCTTACTCGTTTTTATAGTTTACATACATTTGTACTTCCTTTAATTACTGCAGTATTCATGTTAGCTCATTTCCTTATGATTAGAAAACAAGGTATCTCTGGACCTTTATAATCAAACCTTTATATCAAAATTAAAAATTAAAAATTAAAAAATATTACTATGTCAGTTATTAAAAAACCGGATTTATCTGATCCTAAGTTACGTGCAAAATTAGCAAAAGGAATGGGACACAACTATTATGGTGAACCTGCTTGGCCAAACGACCTTCTTTACGTTTTCCCAATCGTAATCTTTGGAACTTTCGCTTGTATCATTGGTTTATCTGTTTTAGAACCGTCTGGATTTGGAGAACCTGCAAACCCATTTGCAACACCACTTGAAATTTTACCTGAGTGGTACTTCTTCCCTACGTTCAACTTATTACGTGTTTTACCTAACAAATTATTAGGAGTTCTTTCAATGGCAGCTGTTCCTGTTGGATTATTAACAGTTCCATTTATTGAAAACGTAAACAAATTCCAAAACCCATTCCGTCGTCCAGTTGCTATGACTGTTTTCTTTGTAGGAACTTTCGTTGCTATTTGGTTAGGATTTGGAGCAGCAATGCCTATTGATAAGGCTATTACTCTTGGATTATTCTAAATTTTTAAAATAAATAATTTAGATTTTTTCATTTCTTTAGTACAATAACGTTATTGAAAGAGTGGCTCTGTAGCTCAGTTGGTTAGAGTGGGGGACTCATAAGCCCTAGGTCGTAGGTTCAAATCCAACCGGAGCCATCTTTTTTATAACGTTATAAAATTATATGGAAGGAGAGATGGCAGAGTGGTCGATCGCGGTAGATTGCTAATCTATTGTATAGTTTTTCTATACCGAGGGTTCAAATCCCTCTCTCTCCTACGCTTAATTTATCAATTTGGGGTTGTAGTTCAATTGGTTAGAGCACCGCCCTGTCACGGCGGAAGTTACGGGTTCGAGTCCCGCCAATCCCGTTTTAAAGCAGTTTTATTTTTTGATTTTACTATTTAAAGTTTTACTTATAATAAATATTTAAGTTTTTCTACTAGCCAGAATTTTACTAAAGTTAACTCCTTAATTTATGAAAATTAATATTCAAAATTTCCTTTCAAAACTTTGTACTTTAACTATTTTTTCTTTTTTATTTTTCAGTACAGAGATCAAATCAGCAAACGCAGATTTTAGTGCTTTAACACCTTGTAAAGAATCACCAGCATTCAAAAAACGTCTTGATTCTTCATTAAAAAAATTAGACAACCGTTTAAAACTTTATACTCCAGACAGTAGAGAAGCAAAAGCTTTAGTTCAAAAAATTGAAAGTACAAAAACTAGATTTGAACGTTACGGAAACGAAGGATTACTTTGTGGTAAAGAAGGATTACCACGCATCATTGCAAGCGGACAATGGGATCATGCAAATGAATTTGTTATTCCTGGTATATTATTCCTTTATATTACAGGATGGATTGGTTGGGTAGGTAGAAAATACGTTCGTTACGCAAGTACAACAGATAACGCTTTTGAAAACGAAATCATTATCAATGTTCCAGTTGCAATTTCATTTATGAACTCAGGATTCTTATGGCCTGTTGAAGCATGGAAACAATTTACAAGTGGTGATTTAGTTGCTTCAGATGAAGACGTTACAGTATCACCTCGTTAATTTTATTTTTTGAGATTAAATAAATTAAAATTTGAAAAACCAATAAGAAATATCACTTATGAACGACTTTCTAAAATATCTTTCAACAGCACCTGTATTATTAGGAGCTTTATTATCTTTCACTTCTGTTTTTATTATGTTCATTAATTTTGTTTATCCAGATCCACTAGTTTTCCCAAGTTTTTAAGGGGAATATTCATTATATAGATAAAATCTATATAATGAATATAAAAAGGCATTTTTTAATAAATTTTATCTATCTGACAATAAAGGTTTTGTTAAACTTCTTGCTTCTTCTTCAATTTCAGTAACTGATTTTTTTAAGTCAGTTGTCATTAAATCAAATAATGAAGATTGACGTGTGTTATATAAGACTTCTAACGAAGTTAAATTTGAAATATACTCACGCGCTAAAGTTCGTAAATCTTTTCCAGTTAATTCTTCAGAAATCATTAATTGATCTACTAAACGTTCTCCACCTGGACGAATAACTTCTAAAAATGATACTACTTCATGGTAAGTAATATCCATAAAGTTTGTAGTAAAATTATCAATAATGTTATTTAATTCTTGTTTTACATCACTTCCTAAGAAGAAAAGATTTCTTTGTTGAATTTGTTGTTTTAATTCTTGTAGACGTGCCATAGCATAACGTAAAACCATTGTTCGAACAGTTCGAGTCATTTGTGATAAATCTTGTTGTGAACCCACTGTACATTCAGCAACTCCACTAACCATTTCTTCTGCCGCTCGACCAGCAATTGCAATTAAAACTTGGTTAACGAACACTTTTCTTGAGTTATATTGACTTGGAGAAGGAATTGTCCAAGTAGTACCTTGAGTATTACCACGTGGAACTAATGTTAATTTTTCAATCCCATCATTCTCATTTATTAAACTTCCAACAAAAGCGTGCCCCATTTCATGGAAAGCTGTTAGTTGTCTTGCTTTAACTCGGGCAACTTGTTTTCCTTCTAAACCAATCACAATACGATCAACACTAATGTTAATTTCTTCCATTGTAACCGTAGTTTTTTTACGACGTGTTGCTAAAATTGCGGCTTCGTTTAATAAATTGGCTAAATCTGCTCCAGAAAATCCAATTGTTCTTTGTGCTACTTGAGCTAATGAAACTGATTCATCTAATTTTTTCCCTCTAGCATGAACTTTTAAAATAGCTTGTCTTTCTTTTAAGTTAGGATTCGTGATTGTGATTTGGCGATCAAAACGTCCCGCACGTTTAATTGCTGGATCTAAAATATCAATTCTGTTTGTCGCTGCAATAACTACAACGCCTGTTCCTGAACTAAATCCATCCATTTCCGTTAAGATTTGGTTTAATGTTTGTTCACGTTCATCGTTTCCACCACCCATACTATTGTTTCCTGAACGGGCACGCGCAATTGAGTCAATTTCATCAATAAAGATAATTGATGGTTCTAAAGAACGTGCTTTTTCAAAAAGTTCACGTACACGCGCAGCACCAACTCCAACTAAAAGTTCTACAAATTGAGAACCGGATACTTTTAAGAATGGTGTACCTGCTTCTCCTGCGATTGCTTTTGCTAATAAAGTTTTTCCAGTTCCCGGAGGTCCTCCTAATAAAACACCTTTTGGAACAGCAGCGCCTAATTTACCAAAGCTTTCAGGGTCTTTTAAGAATTTTACAACTTCCTTTAATTCTGCTTTCGCTTCTTCATTACCAGCAACATCTTCAAATTTGATTTTAATATCTGTAGCAACAGAAATTACATTTTGATCTAAACCAGTAAAATCAGAAAAAGGGTCATTTGAATCTGAAACAGGATCATAAACTTTATTTGAAAGTGAATCCCAAATTTTTGCGACTACTGATAAAATTTTATCAGATAACAGAATAAGAAAAATGAATAATACAGCAGCAATTAATAATATATTAATATTTTTATTATTTTTAATAATTAAATTTTAGATTAAGTTTATTTATACGTTAAGTATCTCCACAATTTTTTAATTTATATCTTATATTATACCAAAATTAATTCAGGAAATTAATAAACAATAAATATAAAAACACAACTAAGCATAAACTTTTAATATTAATTTGTGTTTTTATGAAAAGTATTTTATAAACAATATTTTTTCTTACAATAATATGTAAATCAAAAATCTAAAAATATAATTAAAACATTTATGGTAGAGAAAGGAGCAAAAGTACGTATTTTAAGAAAAGAATCTTATTGGTTCAATAAGATTGGAGTTGTTGTAAGTGTTGAAAAATCAACTGCAATTCGTTATCCTGTAGTAGTAAGATTTGAATCAGTAAACTATAGTGGAACAAATACAAATAACTTTTCATTATCTGAATTAGAAGCTACAGGTAAATAAGAAATTTATTAAAAAGTTATAAAAGGGAATTGATATGTGATATAAAACTCACTAATCAATTCCCTTTTTCTTGTTTGAAAATTTTAACTTTCAAGAGCGCTCCAATCAACATCTACATTTTCTAAAATTAATGAAGAATTGTAAATTTGAAGGATAATAAGTAAGAAAACTAAAAATAGTCCCATAAAGATTCCCATTACAGGTGCAGTACCCCAGTTCGGAGCAACTTTACCGTATTCTATGTTTAAAGGTTTAAGGATTTCACCTAAACGAGTTTTTAATGCCATATATAAAATTTTATATAATTAAATGATATAAACTGATAGTTAGAATCTTTAAAAATTTTTAACCTTTCATTTTTAAAAAATAAAATTAAACCTTTTATGAATATTGATACTTCATTACTAGCATTTGGAATCACATCGTTTACAATATGTCTCACACTATTAATTGTTTACAGTTCATTTGGTCCAGGTTCAAAAAATCTAATAGATCCTTTTGAAGAAGATGATGATTAAATTATTGAAAACAGAATTTTATTTCTAAAATTCTTAAGATCTAATAATTTTTGGCGTTTCACGGAAGAAAACAGCGAAGAAAAGTACCATTAAAGTACCAATCAATAAAAATGTATAAACTAATGCTTCCATAGTATAATTTTTTAATAAATTAAATTTTTATTAGTCTTAAGCTTTTGTACTTAAGACTAATCTTAAAATGAGTTTTAATAATTTTTAAAATCGATTTAAACGCTTCCTTTACGAGGAGTAGTTCTGTCACCAATTTTTCTGAAAGCACCAAATTCAACCTGTTCAGTAACTTCTGGTCCAATACCTGTGAATACATCTCTGAAGATTGTTCTTGCTCCGTGCCATAAATGACCAAAGAAGAATAATAAGGCAAAGTTTGCATGTCCAAATGTATACCAACCACGTGGGCTACTTCTGAATACACCATCAGATTCTAAACTTGTTCTATCAAATTCAAAAACTTCTCCTAATTGAGCTTTTCTTGCGAATTTCTTAACTGTTGGAGCGTCTTTAAATGTTTGTCCATTTAATTTTCCACCGTAGAAACTAACATTTACACCTACTTGTTCAATACTGTATTTAGATTCTGCTCTTCGGAATGGAATGTCAGCACGAATAATACCGTCTTTATCAACAAGAATAACCGGGAATGTTTCAAAGAATGCTGGCATTCTACGAACTGTAAGTTCTCTACCTTCGCGATCTCTGAAAATTGGATGTCCTAACCATGATTCAGCAATACCATCACCTTTATTCATAGCACCTGAACGGAATAATCCACCTTTAGCTGGGTTGTTTCCGATGTAATCGTAGAATGCTAATTTGTCTGGAATTTGAGACCAAGCTTGTGTTTCTGAAACACCTTGAGAAATAGCAGTTTCTACTCTTCTTTCAATTTCTTGTTGGAAGTAACCACTGTCCCATTGGTAACGCGTTGGACCAAATAGTTCAATTGGAGTTGTTGCAGAACCGTACCACATTGTTCCTGAAGTAACGAAAGCTGCGAAGAAAACAGCAGAAATACTACTTGAAAGAACTGTTTCAATGTTACCCATTCTTAGTGCACGGTATAAACGTTGTGACGGACGAACGTTTAAATGGAAAATCCCAGCGATAATACCTAATGTTCCTGCTGCGATATGATGAGATGCAACACCACCCGGATTGAATGGGTTGAATCCTTCAGGTCCCCAAGATGGAGAAACAGGTTGTACACGTCCTGTTAAACCAAAAGCATCTGATACCCAAATACCTGGTCCAAATAATCCAGTAACGTGGAATGCACCAAATCCAAAACAAAGAAGTCCTGATAATACAAGGTGAATACCAAAGATTTTTGGTAAATCTAAAGCTGGTTCTCCAGTACGCGGATCTTGGAATAAATCTAAGTCCCAGTATACCCAGTGCCAAATAGCTGCTAAGAATAATAAACCAGAAAGGATAATGTGAGTTAAAGCAACTCCTTCATAACTCCAGATACCTGGTGTTGTTGAACTTTCACCAGTAATAGTCCAACCACCCCATGATTCCGTAATTCCTAAACGTGACATGAAAGGCATTACAAACATACCTTGACGCCACATTGGATTTAATACAGGATCAGACGGGTCAAAAATTGATAATTCGTAAAGAGCCATAGAACCAGCCCATCCAGAAACTAAAGATGTATGCATTAAGTGAACTGCAATTAATCTTCCTGGGTCATTCAATACAACAGTATGAACACGATACCAAGGTAAAGCCATGTTTTTAATTTTTAGTTAAAGTAATATAAATTTTTCCTTTCTTAATTCTTATAATTAAACAACAAAACAAAACAAAAATATAGTTTTTATTCCTAAATATTATAAGAATACTTTGTACTTAAAAAATCGCTTGCTATAAAATTTATAATGCTTTTTTAAATGCTAAGTAAGCAATAACTGCTGGACCTATAGAAACAATGATAAATGTTGTTAATAATTGACCAATAACGTTTGTGTTCATCTTAATAAAGTTTTCTTCTGTTTTTCCTCATTTAATACACTCTTAAATTATTACCAATAAAATTTGATATAATAAGCATTGGATAATTTAATTAAATTAACTATATTCTAAGTTGTTGAGAAGGGTTACTAACTCAATGGTAGAGTACTCGGCTTTTAACCGATAAGCTCTGGGTTCAATTCCCAGGTAACCCACTTTTATTTTAATTTATTTTTTGGTGCTAAATACTGATTTGCTAATAATTCAAAGTAATATATCTTGTTATCAAATCCAGATTCTTTTTCTAAGTTTATTGCTAAATATTTGTAAGTGTTTCCAATTACTAAAACGTCGTTTGTTTCTGAGAATTTATTTAAATTTGCCAATAAATTTGAATTTTTTTTCTCTTTTTTAAAAAAAGATGATAGAAGAAAAACTAAATTATTAGTTGATTTTTTAAAGGAAAGGAAAATATTTTTTAATTTTAAAAGATAAAAAATATTTGTTGTATAACTTTTCAGCAATTTAGCAAGAAAATAGTTAACAACAAAAATAGTCATGAAATAAAGGATGGCTAAAAGAAATTCAGTACACATTTTAAAATTTAAATATTATCTTTTACTATTAATATAATATATACGTAACAAGATGATTAAAGAAATTAAGTGAAATGGAAATATTCAAATGTTGACAAAAATTTATTTGTTAAATACAATTCATTTATGATAGTCAATCATGCCCCCATCGTCTAGTGGCCTAGGACACTTCCCTTTCACGGAGGTAACAGGGATTCGAATTCCCTTGGGGGTACTTTAAATAAAATTGAGTTTATTTTTCATCAAAAAAGATTGCATAACCATTTAATCAATATATGAAGTTTGTGGAAGAAATTGTCAAAAAAAGGCTATTTGGGGTTAAAGTAAACTTATTCCTTATAAACTAATTATTTCTATTAAAATCTATTTTAAAATTGGAGAGAATCCTATTTTATAAACTATTTTGATTTTCGATTAGTTAAATTTATTTGTATTGTCTCCAATTTAAATTGTATCCACAAAGCGACTCAATTTTAATTTCAAATTT
>Ga0114959_10000437_pt1 | contig 39287 bp, 23 predicted proteins | sample C_130625_EF_Meta_FD_87317 | JGI IMG/M metagenome (GOLD analysis project Ga0114959, IMG submission 87317) | Freshwater microbial communities from Lake Croche, Canada to study carbon cycling - C_130625_EF_MetaG | ecosystem: Environmental > Aquatic > Freshwater > Lake | place: Lake Croche, Canada... | reverse complement strand
TTAAAATGATTGCAATTTCTAATCCTGTTTAATCTCATAAATCCTATCAATCATGTTCTGAAAAAACAGGAAAATTTATTAAACAATGTTCTTAGTACTAAGATAAAATTAATTAGCAGAATACTCACAGTAATACAAATACAGGGTTTTTCATAAAACCACTTAATTTGTTAAAAATCAAATTATGATAAGGTATTACTAACCGTTATGTTGTTCTTAAAATGAGCATTTATACAAATTTATTTTTTATGAAAATGCCTAGTGACTGATTGTAATTTAAAAACGGAATTATGTATTATTTGGTGGAAATGTTAATCGGGAGAATAAATACCCTCCAATTTTCATAGGGAGGGTTTAAACCCCTCGTTTTGGATACTGGAAGACAATTCCGCCAGATAGTGTATAATTCCGTTTAAAAAACAGCTTGCGTATCTAAAGTATGGTCAGATTCGCCGTTTTAAACAACGCATCCGTAAGACACTTATCAAATCTTTAACATCGGTATTACCACTAGTTTATGAGTTATGCGATGAGCATTATTACCACAAAAAAAGAGACGACAAACGCCGTCTCCTTTTATCATTTGCAATCAAAATAATTAATTAATAACCAGGATTTTGCTTCAAGATATCGGCTCCTTGTAGGTCAATTTGACCTTGTGGAATTGGCAAATATTCGTTTTTGTTAGCAGTAAATTTAGAACTACCTAAAGCAGTAATTAATTTTTTACCTTCAAAAGTCAAATAAGCATTGATCTCATTCCCAGCAACACCCCAACGAACTAAATCGTAGAAACGGTGACCTTCGCCCGAAAGCTCTAATTTACGTTCAAAACGAACAGCAGTACGAGCAACTGCTTTATCCGTCCATGCACCATCATAAGTTCCGATTGTATATTTTGCGGCCGGAGCGCCATTTTTAGTAACCCATGAAGCTGGATTTGCAGCTCTTTTTCTCACTAAATTTACGTAGTTACGAGCAGTTTCAAGGCTACCAACTTCAATTTCAACTTCGGCTGCCATCAATAAAACATCAGCAAAACGAATTACAGTATGGTTCATAGCAGCGTATCCACGAGTCCATGAACTACCATCTGTCAAAGTTCCCTCTTGAGATTTGTAGTAAATGAATTTCTTAGGAGAATATGGGCCTGCGTAAGCTTGATCACGAATCCAGTCATATCCTGGATGATCTTGCCAATCAAGATAAGGGAGGCCACGACGACCTACTGAGTGATCTAAACGAGGGTCAACATTTCCTTTATCTGGCGTAAATGCTTGATTAGATTGTAAACCAAAGTCAGATTTTAAAGCATTTGCATCAGAATTATAAGAACCATCCAATAAAGGTAAACCTTTAGCATCAGTTCTGAAAGAGTTAGCTAATTCAAAACTTGGTTGGAAGAATCCGCAGCAGTTTCCTGGTCCACTTGAACCTGTGTTGTATGGGTAATTCAAATCATCATCGGAGTTCGAGTTGTTTACACTACCCGTGTTAGCAGCCGACTGAATCGCAAAAACTGATTCTTCGTGATTATCATTCTCAGCGTTGAAAATCTGTGCATATTTTGGAACCAAGTTATATTTTTTACCATTCGTAGTTTTACCATTGGCAATTACTTGATCGAACAAAGTTTTAGCTTCCGTATATTTTTTCTCGTACAAATAAGTTTTTACTAAATATGCAGAAGCAGCCCATTTATTGGCTCTACCCGCAGCACCTTGAATCTCCGGTAAGTTGTCCATAGCGAATTTAAAATCTGCTTCGATTTTAGGCCATATATCAGTAGCATTGGTTACTTTTTCAATTCCACTACCGTAATCAACCGTTTCGTCAACATACGGAACATTGTTGTATAATCGCTTCAGTTCAAAATAGTAGTGACCTCTCAAGAAACGAGCCTCACCTGCAAGACGTGCTTTGTCGGCCGCAGTTACATCAGCAGCCGCAGTTGCTAATGAACGAAGTACAGTATTACATCTCTGAACACCTTCATATTTTACAGTCCAAGTACCACCAACTTCACCCGCAGTTGGGGTTGTATCAAAACGCTGTAAAGGGTTGATTGAGGTAAAGTCACCAGAGTTAGTTCCTTTGTTTGCTTCACCACCTAAAATACTTCCCCAAACCCAGTTTGAGCTACTTGCTACACGGTTACCTCTACCGTTGAGCATACCATAAGCGCCAATTAGGGAGCCCTCTAGACCTGCTTTACTCGAAAGCTGGGCACCTGCCAACTGTCCAGTCGGCGGTACTTCAAGGAAACTATCTTTACAGGCAAATACCAACAATGTCATCAGAAATACTGACATTATTTTTGCTTTATGTTTTATAAATTTTCTCATTTTTTTAATTATGTTATTTTATGAATACATTACTATAAGAATATATTTTGTAAATTTTTTGTTTTAAAGTATTGTTTTAATTTCTTTGGAAAATTAGAAGCCAAGGTTCAATGCTACGTTGAAACTTCTTGTGATCGGCACGTTACCAATGTCAATACCAAAGTTTGTATCTGCTGCTCCACCAATACTTGGGTCAAGACCTTTGTAACCTGTGATTGTAAAAATATTACTAGCAGAACCACTTATTCTTGCAGTTTTCAAACCTACTTTAGACAATACTGCCTTAGGAATTGTGTAACCAATTGAAATATTTTGCATTCTCAAGTATGAACCATTTTCAACGTAAAAAGAGTTGAAATCTGAATTTGTACTAAAGTTAGAAGCACCTTCAAAAATTGGTTGGTCTGTATTTGTGTTTGTCGGTGTCCAAGAATTTTTAACTCTTGCGCTAACCGCAGCACCCGTAAATGACGGATAGAAATCTGTAAACCATTTGCTATTGTTAGCAATTTTGTTACCCAATGAAACGGCTAAGAATGTTGAGAAATCAAATGCCTTGTAAGAAACTCTGAAAGTCATACCACCTGTAAAAGTTGGTACTGGACTTCCTAGGTATGTTCTGTCGGAAGCATCAATTTTACCATCTCCATTTATATCTGCATAGCGGAAACGACCCAAACCAGAGCCTAATTGAGTAGGTGCCGATGAAACTTCAGCCGTACTATTAAATAAGCCAATTACTTGATAACCATAGAAAGAAGACATTGGTTTGTCTAATTGATTACGCACTGGAGTTAAACCTCTGTAAGTACCTCCCGTTAAGTAATCGATACCTGGGGCAAAACTTGTAATTTTGTTATCCAAGAATGACCCCGTAGCGGTTACTTCGTAATTCCAATCTCTTGTTATCTTACCACGATTAATGATCTGGATGTCAACACCTTGATTACTCAATGTACCTACGTTTACAGCGGGAGCTGCGGCATAATTACCTAATACACCGGGAAGAGGCACGCTGAATAAAGCATCAGTAGTTTTTCTTGACCATAAATCAACAGCGACATCCCATGAACCTCTCAATAATGAACTTTCAAAACCAACGTTAACCGTTGTATTAGTTTCCCATTTAGCATTCGGGTTACCGATACGGTTTCTGTAAAAACCAGAAGTAGCACTTGTATTACTTCCATTAATATCGTAGTAAGAATCATTAACATTAGAAGCATAAAGGCTATACTGGTTATTTGGATCAACCGGGTTTGAATTACCCATTTGTCCCCAACCACCTTTGATTTTCAAGTCATTAATCCAAGGAAGTTCTTTCATAAAGTCTTCCTTAGAAAGTCTCCACGCACCTGAGAAAGCAGGGAATACCCCGTAACGACTATTAATACCAAAACGAGAAGAACCATCACGACGGACAACTGCAGTGAGGTAATACTTATCATTAAATGAATAGTCTAATTGACCAAACATCGAAGAGAAGTTAACGCCTGAGTTGATATAACTGTTTACACTTTTACCGGTAGAAGATACCGTTGATAAGTTTACATAATTTAAGTCAGTTGAGAATGGGTTAATACCAGAACCCGAGATTCCTCTACCAGATCCAGTATTCAATGCCTCATAACCTACTAAAGCTTTAATTTTGTGGTTGTTAAGTTGTTTTAAATAACTTGCCGTATTTGTAAACGTCCAAGCAAAATTATAACCTGTAAATTCATTGTATCCATAACTTGCGTTATTTTCAGAATTCTCGTACTGTAAACGTGAATAAGAAAACTGAGAAGCAGTTGTGTACTGTCCGCCAATACTACTTTTCAAAATCAAATTTTGAATTGGTTCAAATTCTACATAAACGTTACCAAAACCACCAGCGGTATAGCTTCTATCATTTTTAGAGCCATCTCGAGCTGCTACTGCATTTCTTGGATTATTAAATCCTTTAGCGGCTGTTCCTGCATAACCACCAAATTCATCATAAATTGGAATGATTGGAGGCATTCTGAATGCTGTAAGGATATCGCCCTCACCAGCTTGTGTATTTACACCGCTTCTGTTTGGATTCAATAAATCGTTGTTATCCTGTGCTAAAACTGATTTATAAGTAAACTGTAAATTCTCACCTATTCTTACTTTTTTTCCTAAATCAAACTCTGAGTTTGCTCTAAAAGTATAACGAGAGAATTGATTATTAATCAGAATACCTGCTTGCTCCTGAGAAGATAAACCAAAATAGAATCTACTGGTTTCCGAGCCACCTGAGAATCCTAAATTATGTCTTGAAATAGGAGCCATTCTCGTAATTGCACCGTACCAATCGGTACCTGCTTTGTTCGCTTTAACAACTTGATAAATAGCACCTGCCGTAGGGTCAACATTGTATTTCAATTTTTCAGCCGCTAAATCCACTGAACCAGTAACCCCTGAACGTCCACCAACATTAATATAGTCAGGTAATACTGCCGTAGTACCGGTACCGTATTGTGGGTGTCCGTAATTAGGGGTTGTTCCGTCAGCAATCGCTGTGTTACGAATTGCATTCCAAGTCCAATCTGCTTGCTCTTGTGGATTCAACATTGTTTGTCCATGACCAGGGTCAGTAACACCGTATAAGCCATCATAAGTAACCTCTAGTGCTCTTGATTTTTTCACACCTTTTTTAGTTGTGTAAACAATCACACCGTTTGCGGCACGGGCTCCATAAATTGAAGCGGCAGCAGCATCTTTCAAAATGGTAGTACTTTCGATGTCACCAGGAGCTAAAAAATCTGTTGAGTTAACGGGTACTCCATCCACTACATACAAAGGGTTGTTATCACCGAATGAACCAAAACCGTGAATACGTACTAAACTTGCCGCACCAGGTTGACCACTTGAAATAACTGTAACCCCAGAAGCACGACCTTGAAGTTGTTGTTCTACGTTACCAGAAGGAACAGCAACCAAGTCTTTCGCCTTAATAGTCGAAACAGATCCTGTACTTTCTCGCTTCGAAGAACTCGAATATCCCGTTACAACAACCTCATCAAGTGATGATACATCTTCGTTCAAAGTAACATTCACAGAACTCTGTGAACCTACATTTACCTCTAAGCTTTTAAAACCTATTCCAGAGAAAGATAAAACATCTTTTCCTGATTTCAAATTAATCGCAAATGCACCGCTGGCATCCGTTGTCGTACCCGTTTGTGTTCCTTTTAAAAGAACTGATACCCCAGGAATTCCTTGGCCATCGCCTCCCGTAACTTTTCCAGTTACTCGTCTGTCTTGGGCAAATGTTAGAATCGTACTCAGAAAGAATACACCTAACAAAAGCATTCTCTTTAAGAGAGAGTAAAGTTTTGTGTTCATGATATAAGATTGTGTTAGTGAATGAAAAAATTAAACTATTGGTTGAATTTAATGTAAAGTTAGTCTTAAACTCCTTCCATAACAATATTTTTTATTACAATTTTAATATAAAAAGTGATAATCTGTACCAACTATACACAAATATTTACCATATATGGATGAAAATGACTAATATCTAGAACTAATTAATCAATATAAATGTACAAGTGTGCTGATTCAATTTTACCATGATTGTTTGAATAAAATCTTGTCTTTTGGTGTTATCTTTAAAAATTTGGGAATAAATTACCTTTACAAGAAGTATTTAGAAGATTATGGCAGAGTTTGAGTATAAATCGGTACTAGCAAAAGTTCCAGAACAGCCTGGCGTGTATCGGTATTTTGATGAGGAAGGAACGATTATTTACGTTGGAAAAGCAAAAAATTTAAAAAATAGGGTAAGTAGCTATTTTGCAAAATCTAATCAGCACGACCGCAAAACAAAAAAATTAGTAAGTCAGATTCGTAATGTAGAATTTACCATAGTTCATACTGAATTTGACGCTTTATTGCTAGAAAATACATTAATAAAAAAACACCAACCTAAGTATAACATTCTGCTGCGGGATGATAAAATGTATCCGTTTATCTGCGTGACCAATGAGGCTTTTCCAAAAATCGTTACCATTCGCAGGGTCGATAAAAAATTAGGCACTTTCTTTGGCCCTTTTGCCAATCAAAAAGCATTATTTTCCATTCTGGATATGTTCAAACAGATTTATAAATTCAGAACTTGTAATTTGAATTTATCCCCAAAAAATATCAAAGAACGTAAATATAAAGTTTGTCTAGAATATCATATTGGTAATTGTAAAGGTCCATGCGAAGGGCTACAAACTGAAGTCGACTATTTGGAGGAAGTTGATATGGCGAAAAATACCTTAAAAGGCAACATGGGGGTTTCTCGCCAATATTTTGAAGAAAAAATGTTGAAAGCTGCCTCAAAACTTAATTTTGAAGAAGCGCAAGAGTTCAAAGAGAAATTAGCGTATTTGGTTAATTTTCAGAGTAAATCCACCGTTGTGAATCCTAATATTAAAGATGTTGATGTTTTTTCAGTCGTTTCGGACGAAGAATCCTTCTACTTCAATTTTATGAAAATATTGAATGGATTTATCACGCAATCGCAGTCGTTGGAAGTAAAAAAGAAATTGGACGAAACCGAAGAAGATGTCTTGACCATGATGGTATGGGAAATGCGGGATAAATATGAAAGCGAAGCCAAAGAGGTCATCACTAACATTCCGCTGTCCATAGATTTGAAGGGGGTGGAAAATGTTCTTCCACAGATTGGTGACAAACGCAAACTCTTGGATATGTCCTTGAAAAACGTCCTGTATTTCCGTAAAGAAAAAGCCGATCGTCAAGCCTCCGAAGAAAGTGCCGGAGATTCAAAAATGCGAATTCTTTTGACTTTAAAGAATGATTTACGAATAAAAACGATTCCAAGACATATTGAATGTTTTGATAATTCCAATATTCAAGGCACCAATCCAGTTTCGGCGATGGTATGTTTTAAAAACGGGATGCCTTCAAAAAAGGATTACAGGCATTTTACCCCCAAAACGGTTGTAGGTCCAGATGATTTTGCTACCATGAACGAAGTGATTACTCGTAGGTATAAACGTCTTTTGGAAGAAGAAGCCGATCTGCCCGATTTAATTATCGTGGATGGAGGCAAAGGACAATTAAGCGCCGCTTGTGATGCCTTGAAAAGTTTAGGTTTATACGGAAAACTGCCCATCATTGGCATTGCCAAACGTTTGGAAGAAATCTATTTTCCCGAAGATAGTATTCCATTATACATTGATAAAAAATCAGAATCCTTGAAATTAATTCAAAGATTGCGGGACGAAGCGCATCGTTTTGGTATCACCAAACATCGGGATAAACGTTCAAAAAACTTTATTATAAGCCAATTAGAAAGTATTGAAGGGATTGGAAAAACAACCGCCGAAAAACTACTAAAACATTTCGGAACCATCAACAATATTTATAAAGCCTCTCCCGAAGAATTAGAAAAACTCATGGGCAAGGCAAGAGCTTTAAAAATTAGAGAACAACTGACAATTGTAGGAGGGCAATGATTTTTGATCGTTTGAAGGATATTAAAAATGCAATATTGTCCAATATCGGTTGAGGCAGGACAAAATATAATTATTTAACAAATTGTTATTGTGAATATTTCAATATTTAATAGTAAATTTCATATCTGAATTTAGGCATGAAAATTAGCAAATAACGATTGATTCATGAATAATAATGATTTGAATATGAATTTACCTGAACAACGTCCTGAGAACCAAAACGATACTGCTATTTGGGAGAGATTTCTCAAAGGTGACAAGTTGGCTTTTGAGGAATTGATGAAAACTCATTTTACAGCCCTATTTCATTACGGCACAAAATTCTCGAAAGAGCAAGAATTCATCAAGGATTGTATTCAAGATTTATTTTTACAACTATGGGAGAGCCGTCAAAACCTAGCTCCGGTTGTAGTGGTTAAATCGTATTTAATGGCATCACTCAGAAGGCGTATTCACCGAGCAACGCTTCCTATTCATTTTTCGGAGGTTTTGATGGAATCCAAGGATATTTTTGAAATCGAGTTTTCTATTGAAGAAAAATTCATTCAAAATGAGTCAACCCTTGCGCTGACTCTAAAAATTAAATATGCCATCGAAATGCTACCCAAAAGACAAAAAGAGGTTATCTACTTAAAATTTTTCCAAGAATTAGAGCGAGAACAAATCGCTAAAATTATGGATATTGCCCCCCAAACAGTTTCAAACCTTCTTCAAATGGCCGTTAAACAACTCAAAAAACGTTGGATAACCGACCTTATTTCCTCCTTAACGTTAGTTTTAATGAACTAATATTTAACGATTAAAAGATTTATTTTAATTTATTTTAGAAATATTTTGATTTTTTATGGTATCCCTCAACCATAAATGTCTATCGCAATATAGACGAGCATAAGCATGAAAAAATACGATAAATTTGATATTGAAGATTTTGTTTGGGATACAGGATTTCGTCAATGGGTTTTAACCCCCAACAGAGAAAGCAATGCTTTTTGGCAGGAATGGATTGAACAGAATTTAGACAAAATGGCTATGATTGAACAAGCCAAAACAATTGTCAATTGCTTGAAAATTAATATTCCAACGATTAGTGAGGAAGAAATTGATGAGCGAATCATCCAAACAATTTCAAAAATTAATGACGTAGAAGAATATGAGCCAGAAAAAGTAAATATTTTTTATTATCAATCAAAACAGTGGCACAAAATTGCCGCATCTATCTTTTTGCTATTAGGAATTGGTTTTTGGTACACGCATTTTTACCAACAAAAATCCTCTCGAGAAGGTATTTACGAAAAATTAGTGGCAGAAAATACGAATAAATTGGTGGAGGTAAGGAATGAAAATGAAAAAACTTTACCGATTCAACTGATTGATGGCAGTTTAGTATTGCTCAAAAAAGGAAGTAGAATTAGTTATAACGAAAATTTTCAGGGTAATACTCGTGAAATATTTTTATCGGGAGAAGCTTTTTTTGAAGTAAGCAGAAATCCAGAAAAACCGTTTATTGTTTTTTCCAATGGATTGGTAACAAAGGTGTTAGGAACCAGCTTTAACATCAAAGCCTACGACAAAGATAGGGAGGTTACGGTGGAAGTAAAGTCAGGAAAAGTTTCTGTTTTTGCCCAATCTGATGCAAACAGTAAAGAAAAAGCAACCAACAGAGAATTGAATGGGGTTGTATTAACCCCTAATCAAAAAATAGTTTATACGAGAGAAGAAGTTAGAATGGCTAAATCATTGGTTGAATTGCCGATCATAATTGAAGAGGAAAAGTTAAAAACAAGCTTTGAATTTGAAGATGCTCCCGTAAGTGAAATTCTACACAACCTCGAAAAAGCGTATAGTGTTGACATCGTTTTTGACGAAGAATTATTAGCTAATTGCCCTTTAACTGCCTCGCTGACAGATCTACAATTATTCGACAAATTGAACATCATTTGCAAAGGCGTTGAAGCACATTACGAAATTTTGGATGGTCAAATTGTCATTTACAGCAAGGGATGCAGATAAAGGACAATTAGCAGGAATCAGTTAGCGAAAAACCACTCAATAATTAATATTTATTGTTTGTTATGTCAAAAAAACTCTGATAAAATTAATGTTATTTTAAACTTCATTACAATATTTCCCATGAAAAAATAAAAAAAACAGAAAAAAGATTGGCAATGTTTCAGCATTACCAATCTTAAAATTCCCCTAATTGGCTGGAACCAATTCGACATTACAAGGTAATCTAAGGGAATCATTTTGCTCAATTTTCTCCTAAACAAAACGCTTTCAAATTTATGAAAAAAACGTTACAAAACCATAAGTTACTACTTACGGCTATGAAAATCTCCCTTTCGCAAGTCTTTCTTGCCATTTGGCTTATGAGTTCTGCTTTCGCAAGCGATACAAATGCCCAAAATACGCTAAATCAGCGAGTCACAATTCAAGGGCAAGATTTAGGGATGAGAAATATCCTATTTCAAATTGAAAAACAAACGGATATTAAGTTTGTTTTTAGCTCAAAACTGATACAATCAAATCGCAAAGTTACTGTTGATTTCCAGAAAATTCAATTATCAAAAATTCTTGATAATCTCCTCAAACCTTTACAGTTAACGTATGAGATATCGGGAAAATTGGTAATTATTAATCGAGCCACGGATAGCGTACCTGCCATTTTAGGAGGTATTCAAAAAATTAATGAAATCATTAACGTTGCTGCGGTTGGCGTTACTGGTAAAATAACGGATGAATCTGGGGTGGCCGTACCAGGGGTAACCGTGTTAGAAAAAGGCACTAAAAATGGAGCAACCACAAATGCTGATGGACAGTTTTCTATTAAAGTTGTCGGTGCCAATTCAGTTTTGGTTTTTTCTTCGGTAGGTTTTTCAAATCAAGAAGTGAAAGTTGGAACAACATCAGTAATCAATATTATCTTGAAAGCTAATATTTCTAATCTTGACGAAGTGGTGGTTGTGGGTTATGGTACTCAGAAGAAAGCAACCGTTACTGGAGCCGTTTCGGCCATTCAAGGTGATAAACTAATTAAATCTCCGTCAATGGATTTAGGAAGCGCCTTGGCAGGTCGTTTACCAGGTTTAGTGGTTATCCAACAAAGCGGTGAACCTGGATTTGACGGAGCAACTATTCGAATTAGAGGTACAAATACTTTAGGAAATAGTAGCCCATTGGTGGTGATTGATGGTATCCCTGACCGTGATGGTGGTTTAGGAAGAATCTCCGGATATGATATTGAGTCCATTTCCGTTTTGAAAGATGCCTCCGCTGCCATCTATGGCGCAAGAGCGGCAAATGGTGCCATTATTGTGACTACTAAAAGAGGTAAATCAGGAAAACCGATGGTCACTTACAGTGCCAATTATGGCGTTGCTCAACCTGCCAGAACTCCTCAATTAGCCAATGCGTACGAATATGCAACCATTATGAATGAGTTGCCTATCTATAAAACCATTCCAGTAGCTGAGTGGGGAGCCGCTTCAAATAGCATAAATACGACGGGTACCTACAAATCACCAACGGCGGGTATAAGTGCTTTGAATGCTAATTTTAGTCCAGAAGCCGTGAAAAAATATGCGGATGGTTCAGACCCTTGGCGATATCCAAATACCGACTGGTTTGGGGATGCTTTCAAAGCATGGTCGCCACAGGTTAGACATAATTTAACGATTTCTGGCGGTAGTGACAATGTTCGCTATTTCTCTTCTTTGGGCTATGTTTCGCAGGATGCTTACTACAAAAACTCTGCTTCAAATTACAGCCAATACAATTTCAGAACGAATGTTGATGCGAAAATAAATCCGTATATCACCGCAAATTTAAACATCATGTTGCGTAGAGAACAACGTCGCTCTCCAACGGAAAGTGCTGGTTCAATTTTTAGAATGTTGATGCGTGGACGACCAACCGAACCAGAAGTTTGGCCTAATGGAAAACCCGGTCCAGACATTGAAAATGGTCAAAATCCTTATGTAATTACTACAAATGCAACAGGTTATGTGGATACGCCAACGGATTATCTGCAAACCAATGCGGGTGTTGATATTACAAACCCCTGGATTGACGGATTGAAATTGACATTATCAGCCGCAGTGGATAAAAGTAGTGTTACGGCCAAAACCTGGCAAACACCTTGGTCGCTTTATTATTGGGACAAAACTACTTTTGAAGCCGATGGGGTAACACCAAAATTGGAAGGAGCAATTCGCTCAAATTTTAAAGACCCAAGATTGGCACAAGCGTACAGTAATTCATTAAATATAAATTTGACCGCTTTATTAAGTTATAATAAAACGCTTAACAGAGTTCACAATATCAATGTTTTAGCGGGAGTTACGAAAGAAACTTTCAAAGGTGATAATTTCTCAGCATTCCGTAGAAATTATATTTCACCAGCGGTTGACCAAGTATTTGCGGGAGGTTCTTTGCAACAAAGTACAGGCGGTAGTGCCTTTGAAAGAGCTCGTTTGGGTTATTATGGTCGTCTTCAGTATTCATACCAAGAGAAATATTTAGTAGAAGGTATTTGGCGTGTAGACGGTTCTTATATTTTTCCCGAATCTAAACGATTTGGTTTCTTCCCCGGGATTTTGGTGGGCTGGAATATCAGCAAGGAAAATTTCTTTAAGTCAATTAAAGTTGTTGATAATATGAAAATCAGAGCATCTTATGGACAGATGGGTAATGATCAAGTATTTTACAATGGAAACCTGCAAGAATATGCTTATTTATCAACCTACGGGTTTGGTCAATACCCGATCAATAGTGAAGTTGCCACTACTTTAGTGGAGACTTCTTTAGCGAACCCTAATTTTACTTGGGAAAGAGCCAATAACTTCAATTTAGGACTTGATGCCAGTTTCATGAATAATAAATTTGATATGGTGCTCGAATATTTCTATAATAAAAGAGATCAAATCTTGATTCAAAAAACGGGTTCAACGCCAGCATCTTCTGGTATCAGCTCATTGCTTCCTCCTGTGAATGCAGGACGTGTGGATAATAGCGGTTATGAATTCACTCTGAATTATAATGGAAAAGCATCCAATCAAGTTCAATTCAGAGCAGGCATTAATGGTGGTTATGCCCAAAACAAAGTAATCTATCAAGATGAAGTTCCAGGAGCCCCAACTTATCAAAGACAGGAAGGAAAACCAATTGGTGCCTATTTGGTGTTCAAATCTGCGGGTGTATTCAAAGACCAAGCAGCCATTGAAGCCAACAAAATTGATTATTCGGGCGTTACTGGAAAATTAATTCCCGGTGATATGAAATTCGAAGATACAAACGGTGATGGCAAAATTAATGCAGACGATGCCACAAGAATCGACAAAACGATAAATCCAACATTTAACTTCGGAGCAAATTTTGAAATAAAATACAAGGGATTTGATTTGAGCGTATTATTTCAAGGCGCAACGGGTGCCGCAATTAGAATTCAAACGGAATCAGGTGATATTGGTAATTTCTTGAAATATAGTTACGACAATCGTTGGTCAATTGCCAATCCAAGTGATGTTCATCCCCGTTTAGCCAGTCGTGGTGATACATATTATACGGGTGGAAATTATGGAAACAATACTTACTTTTTGTTTGATAAAGACTATATCCGTCTCAAAAATTTAGAGTTAGGTTACAAAATCCCTACTTCAATTCTTAGTAAATTAAAATTAGCCAGTGCTAGAATTTATGTTAATGGGTCAAATCTTTTCACGATTGATAAAACAAAAGTCTATGATCCAGAAGCAACCGCTCAAAGCGGTGTTTATTATCCACAATCGAGAGTAATCAATTCAGGTTTAAGTATCTCATTCTAAAAAATTAACAAAATGAACATAAAAAAAATATCAATCGGTCTAATAAAAACATTTGTGTTGGTATTTTGCTGGTCTTGTAATACAGACTTTCTAAATACTAAGCCTTTAGACAAAATTTCAAGTGATGCCACTTGGAGTGATGGGGCACTTTCTCAAGCATTCGTTTTCAATGTTTACTCTTATTTAGGTTACGGAGGATTTGAGGAGCAAGCCTTAGCTGCCTATACCGACGAAGCCATGTTTACCCACTCAGGAAGAAATATTAATACTTTCAATGAGGGTTCCGAAACACCAGGAAGTTTATCGTGGATGAGCCCAACTTATGAGTGGAATAATATGTACCTAGCGATTAGACAAGCCAATACCGCTATTGCAAATTTGCCAATTTCAACCTTCTCGGATACGAAATTGAAAGATCAATTATTGGGCGAGGCGCTGTTTTTGAGAGCTTATTATTACCAACAATTGGTTAGATTCTACGGTGGTGTGCCACTTATCAGCAAGCCTTATGGGTTGGATGAAGATTATACAATTGCTCGTAGTAGTTATGAAGATTGTATCAAATTCATTGTAACTGATCTAGACAAAGCTGCTGCCCTTTTGGATGGTAAAACGATGACCCCTGGAAGAACATCTAAAGTTGCCGCTTTGGCTTTAAAATCAAGAGTTTTGACGTATGCCGCCAGTGATTTGCATGACGGAGCAACGATAAAATCAAAGGTTTCAACCTTGGCTGCTTATCCAAATCTTGAATTGGTTGCCTACACAACAGGAGATCGTACAAGCAGATGGCAAGCGGCAAAAGCCGCCGCAAAAGCAGTATTAGACTTAACGTCTGGCTATAAATTGAATTTGACCGCTCCAGTTTCGGCTGTGGATGGTAAAGCTAATTATGTATCAATTGCCATGGGCGGAAAAAGTGCCGTTGGCGATGCTTCGGCTGATAAAGAATTACTTTTCCAAAGAACACACACCGCTCTTTTCGTAGCAGAAGACAACTGGCCTCTGGGAGGAATTCACTACGGAATTAACAATGGACCAAATGGTTATCATAACTGGGCGGGAAATACGCCAATCCAGCAATTAGTGGATGATTATGAAATGATGGATGGTTCTAAATTTGATTGGAATAACTCGGCTCAAAAAGCTGAGCCTTATGCAAATCGTGACCCACGTTTAGGAGCCACTATTTTGTATGACGGTGCAATTTGGAAACCTCGCCCATCGGATGTTGCGGGTCTTGAACCAGTAAATCAAGTGCAAACAGGATACTATGACGATGGAAAAGGTGGTAAAATTAATGGTATTGATACTCGTGAATCTGCCGTAGAAAACTGGAACGGAAGCCGTACGCACTATTATACCCGTAAATTCATCGATCCAGACCCTGCCATTGCCGACAATCAATCGAGTGCACAAGTGATTCCTTGGCCATTTATTCGTACCACGGAAATTGCCTTGAATTACATTGAAGCAAGTATCGAAGTTGGTGATGAAGTCGAAGCCAGAAACTGGTTAAATAAAATTAGATTTAGAGCGGGTATGCCAGCCGTTAATGATGCAGGTACAACACTTAAAAATAGATACCGGAACGAAAGACGGGTAGAATTGGTGTATGAAGAACACCGTTACCATGATGCCAGAAGATGGGTAATTGCCCCTACAACCGTCGGAAGAGGCATTAAAGCCATCAATGTTGAAGCAAAGTTAAAAGTAGGTGCTACGCAAAATGTACCGTACAAATACGATAAAACAAAATACAATTACACTTACACGCCCGTTGATAATACTGAAAATGAAACCCGTAAATGGAACGATAAAATGTATTTCCGTCCAATCAGTCGGGATGAAATTAACAGAAATGCAAAGTTGATTCAAAATCCCGGTTATTAAGGACTAAAATAATAGACCGCAGATTTTACGGATTGAACGGGATGACGCTGATAACTACCAAAATCAGTATCAATCCCTAAAATCTCAACCCTAGTTTGAGTTTACTCCGTGGTCTTTTTTATTTTGTCAAAAATTCAATAAATATTCTCAAGTAAGTAAAATGAAAATCTATTTCCTTAGCTTAGGGAATAGATTTTTTTTAACCATCTCATTCATGTCCCGTATTCCCTTACCCGATACCTTCTCCTTTATATTTATTGTTTTTCTTGGTTTAACTTCGTGTAAAAACAAACCGAACGAGGAACAATCTTCCACCAATGAGCCTACCCTTTTTACGCTCCTCGCACCCGAAGAAACAGGTATTGGTTTTCAAAATATCCTCAATGAAGGCTTAAATACAAATATTTTGATGTACGAGTATTTCTACAACGGTGGTGGCGTGGCTTCGGGAGATTTTAACGGAGATGGTAATATTGATTTATATTTTACTTCTAATATGAGTGAAAATAAATTTTACTTGAATCATGGTAAATGGAAATTTGAAGACATTACGGAAATTTCAGGAGCCGGAGGAAGGCCCGGTCCTTGGAAAACGGGCGTGAATACGGTAGATATAAATGCGGATGGAAAGTTAGATATTTACTTATGTTATTCGGGTGCGATGCCCGCTGAAAAACGAGCCAATCAATTATTTATTAATCAAGGAAATGATGCGAAAGGAGTTCCCACTTTCATCGAAAAAGCAGAAGACTACGGTTTGGCAAGTCAAGGGTTTAGTAATCAATCTTATTTTTTGGATTATGACAAAGATGGTGATTTAGATATGCTTTTGCTAAATCATAATCCTAAAAATTTACCCATCCTCAACGAAGCAAGTACCGCAGAATTTCTAAAAACCGATGACCCCGAAAAAGGCTTGCGATTGTTTGAACAAACCAATGGGCATTTTGACGATGTAACTACAAAATCGGGTATCAATGGTTCGGCTTTGAGTTACGGTTTAGGCCTAGGAATGGCAGATTTTAACGACGATGGTTGGATAGATTTCTATGTATCAAATGATTATGCCGTGCCTGATTATCTATATTTGAATAACAGAAATGGCACTTTTACTAATTCTGTCCAACAGAGTTTGGGGCACACAAGTCAATTTTCGATGGGGAATGATGTGTCTGATGTGAACAACGACGGGCTTGATGATATATTCACCCTCGACATGATTCCTGAGGGCAATCGTCGACAAAAATTATTATTAGCGCCTGATAACTTTGCCAAATTTGACCTCAATGTTAAAAGTGGTTTTTATTATCAATATATGAGAAATATGCTACAGGTCAATAATGGGAATGGTGACTTTTCGGAAGTGGGACAAATGCAAGGAATTTCTAATACCGATTGGAGTTGGGCGGCACTTTTTGCCGATTTCGATAATGACGGTTGGAAAGATTTGTTTGTCAGTAATGGTTATTTTCACGATTATACCAACATGGATTTCGTCAAGTATATGGATAATTATGTGCAACAGAAAGGCCGATTAGTGCGGGAAGATGTGTTGGATATTATTACCAAAATGCCCGCTTCCAATGTAGTGAATTATGTATTCAAAAATCAAAATGGAGATTCTTTTTCCAATGAAACTTCAACTTGGGGCATGAATCGACCTTCCAACAGCAACGGTTCGGCTTACGCAGATTTAGACAATGATGGCGACTTGGATATGGTTGTCAACAACATTAATCAACCCGTTTTTATATATAGAAATGAAGCTGAAAAACTAAACAAGAACAATTATTTACAAATAAAACTGAAAGGTAAAAACGGAAATACGCAAGGCATTGGCAGCAAAGTGAGTATTTATGCCAAAGGGAAAATCCAAACCCAAAATCAAACGATTACCAGAGGTTATTTATCTGCGATATCGCCTATACTACACTTTGGTTTAGGGAAAGAGCCAAAAATTGATTCCGCAACAATCGTTTGGTCGAGTGGAAAACAACAGACAATCAGAAATTTGACAGTCAATCAATTGCTTACTTTAGCCGAAAATAATGCCGATGAAAAACCTTCAAAAAAACGCAAGGATAAAGCATTTTTCACCGAAATATCCTCCCCAATTTCTTACCAAAATCCCGATATTTCTTTCAATGATTTTGATAGACAATTATTACTCATAAGCGAACCGTCTTACACAGGACCTTGCATGGCAAAAGGCGATTTGAACAAAGATGGTTTAGACGATATTTTTGTGGGTGGAGCCGCTGGACAAACTGCAAGTTTGTATATTCAACAAAAAAGTGGGCGTTTTGCCTTACAAAGAACACCGGCTTTTGAAAATGACAAAGCAAATCATGATGCGAGTGCTATAATTTTTGATGCTAATAATGATGGATTTCAAGATATTTATGTCGCAAGCGGAGGTTATCATGCTTTTGGAGAAAACGATGCCCTTTTGCAAGACCGATTATATTTGAATGATGGAAAAGGAAACTTTATAAAAAGTACAAATACCTTACCATCAATGCTTTCGAGTAAATCGTGTATAGCCGTAAACGATGTAAATGGAGATGGATTTACGGATATTTTTGTAGGTTCAAGAATGATTCCGGGCAAATATCCAGTAGCGCCAACCAGTTATTTGTTGATAAGTAGCCCGCTAAGCCCTAAAGGCGAAAATCCTCGCTTTCAAATTTCCCCCTTTGGGAACCAGGGGGCTATCGGTATGGTAACGGATGCCGTTTGGATAGATTTGAATCAGGACAACAAGCAGGAATTAGTCGTAGTTGGCGAATGGATGCCTATCAGCGTTTTTGCGTATGAAAAAGGCAAAATGGTTAACAAAACCGATACTTATTTTGATAAAAATTATAACGGTTTTTGGAATAAAATTGCCGTTGGAGATTTCAACAAAGACCATAAACCCGATTTAATATTTGGTAATTGGGGAAATAATTCTCAAATCAAAGCCAGTGAAAATGCCCCTACGGAAACTTATTACAAGGATTTTGATAAAAATGGTTCGGTTGAATCCATCTTGTGCTTTCCTATTCAAGGAAAAAGTTTCCCCTACGTTACCAGAGATGAATTGCTCAATCAGATTGGGGGTTATCGCTCGCAATATGCCACGTATGAAAGTTATGCCGATGCTACTTTAGAAACCATTTTTACCCCCGAAGACTTGAAAGATGTGGGACATTTGACGGCAAATCACTTACAAACTACGTTATTTTTGAGTAGCAAAACCAACAAATTCAAAGCAAGTCCGTTGCCCGCAGAAGCCCAATATGCGCCCGTGCATACGATAACGGTTTTGGATTTTGATAAAGATGGCAATGAGGACGTGTTGCTTTGTGGCAATAATCTGCATACCAAAATCAGATTGGGTAGAATGGATGCGAATTACGGATTTTTGTTGAAAGGAAATGGAAAAGGAAATTTTCAATATTTGCATCAATCTCTTTCGGGTTTTAAACTGAAAGGTGATGTAAGAAGTGTGGTACAAATAAATGATTTATTGCTTTTTGGTATTAATGAAAAGAAAATGGTTAGTTATCAATTGAAAAAATAACGTTTTAAATGAAAAACGCAGGCTGAGTTTTGAACCCAGCCTGCGTTAGTCTGAGAATTATAACCATGAAACCCCTAAAAAAAACCATAATTTTCCTTTTAATTTCTTTAATATCAAGTTGTTCATTAAAGAAGCAAAAGCCATTCCAACCCCACGAAATAGCAACCTCATGGGCTGAAATGACGCTTTTTATTACTAAAAATACCCCCGCAAATTCGCCTACTTATTCATCAAGATGTTTGGGGTATATTGGTTTGACAATGTATGAATGTATTGTAAACGGTTATCCCACTTATCAATCTTTGGAAGGTCAATTGAATGGATTACGTAATTTGTCAAAACCAGAAAAAGGGAAAAAATATGATTGGCAATTGGCGCTAAGTGCAGGACAAGCCTCTATTTTAAAAAGTATTTATAACCAAACATCCGATATCAATAAAGCTAAAATCGACTCTTTGGAAACCTCAATTTTAACGCAAATTTCCTCCAAAATTCAAGACACATTGGTGATAAATCGTTCTATAAATTTTGGAAAAGTCATTGCTCAACAGATTTTTGAATGGTCAAAAACGGACGGGGGACATCGGGCATATTTAAAGAATTTTGATAAACAAATGAAGTATCCAAACTTCTTAGGCAGTTGGAAACCACCACTATATGCACAATCTTTCAGTCATTTTCCTCTTCAACCACATTGGGGCGAAAATCGTACTTTTTTGGCAATTGATGCGCAACTAAAAGACCCAAAATTCATTGTCTGTGATACCAATAAAAATTCAACCTATTATCAACAATTTATCAAGGTTTATGAAAAACGAAAAATATTAACTCAAGAAGAAAAAGAAATTGCCGTTTGGTGGAGCGACGATCCGGATGAAACTTTCACGCCACCAGGACATTCATACTATTTAGCAACGCTTGCCATTCAAAAAACGAAGCCCGACCTGCTCAAATGTGCCGAAACTTACGCTCGTGTGGGCATGGCGGTTGCGGATGCTTTTCGGGATTGTTGGAAATGGAAATATCAGTTTTTTTCGGAACGTCCCAATACATTTATTCCAGAACATATCGACCGTCAATGGGATTCCTTTTGGCCAGACCCACCTTTTCCCGCTTTTCCATCGGGTCATGCGATTCAAGCAGCAGCAATGGCTACAGTTTTAACGGATTTGTACGGAAAAACCTTTGCATTCACCGATTTAGCCCACGTAGGAAGGAAACGAGATGAACAGAGAAACGCAGATTTTAAGGCCAGACACTTCAATTCATTCTGGGAAGTAGCCACCGAAACAGCCGATTCACGGTTTTACGGAGGAATTCACTGCCCGCAAGATAATGAAGCTGGGTTGGAAAAAGGAAAAGAGATCGGGGAGAATATTAATGGGTTGAGGTGGAAGAAATTAAAAATTAAGTAAAGAATTTGCAATGTTCAAGATACAATGTTCAAGTAATTGATAATCAACTGCTTGAACATTTAGCATTGAAAATTCTTTTTTCTCCATACATTATTCTCTTGGCTCACCCACAATATCAATTCAATAACATGATACAAAACTCAATAAAAACAATATCAATTTGCCTTCTTTCATTTATGCTTTCTAACGCCCAAAAGCCCTTCAAAGACGTGACAAAACAGGCTGGAATCAACCACCAATTCCAAGTTTACGAAGGAATGTTTGGCGGTGGTGCTTGTGTGCTTGATTTTGACAATGACGGCTTTGAAGATGTCTTTCTCACAGGCGGTATGAATGATGATATGCTCTATAAAAACATGAAAAACGGCACTTTTTCTAACGTTTATGAAAAATCTGGATTAACAATTTCTAAGAAATTTGTAACCCAAGGAGCAACCTCAGCCGATGTAAACCGTGATGGTTTCGTAGATTTATTCGTGACTACCATTACCACAAAAGGTAGAAAACTTCCAATCCCAAGAGCCATGAATTTACTGTTTTTGAACAACGGAAATGGGACTTTTAGAGATGCCACGAAGGAATATAAACTCGACCAATTAATTTCATTCAGTACCGCAGCAAGTTTTGGCGATTTCAATGCGGATGGTTTTCCCGATTTATACGTTGGCAATTATTTTAACGCTTTCAAAGGAGAATTAACGGTCATAAATGATGCAACAATTGTGGGCGCAACCCAGACTTCAAAAGGATATTTATTGTTAAATAAAGGCGGCAAATATTTTGAAGATGTCTATGAAGATTACGGACTAAGCCACAAAGGTTTCGGTTTTGGAGGTGTTTTTACAGATTATGACAACGATGGTGACCAAGACCTTATCATTAATCACGATTTTGGCTATAAACGCACGCCCAATCTTTTATTGGAAAATAAAGGTTGGCGAAAGAAATTTGAAGATGTTGGTATTGAAACCAAAATGGATTTAAAAATAAACTCAATGGCAACGGCCGTAGGTGATTATAATAATGATGGTTTGATGGATTATTATTTTACCAACATCCGTTTCAATCATTTTATGGTAAATCAGGGTCTTGGAAAACCATTCATTGATAAAACCCAAGAAGTTGTATTAATGAATTTTGCCATTAGTTGGGGAGCAAATTTTGCCGATTTTGATAACGACGGAGATGTAGATTTATACGTCTCAAACGGTGATTTAAACCCAAATTGCGTTCCAATGGCTGATTTTTATTTTGAAAACCAAAAAGGGCATTTTCAAGAAAAAGCCTCCTTCGTAGGATTAAATGACTACGGAATTGGGCGAGGTTCAGTTGTTTTTGATTATGATAAAGATGGAGATTTAGACGTTTTAGTGGTTAATCAGAAAGCAACTTTAGCATATCCCATTGAATCTTTTACGCATCTTTTCCGCAATGATTCTCCCAGCGGAAATTGGCTAAAAATTGCGTTAAAAGGAATTCAAGCAGAAAGCCATGGTTTAGGATCAAAGGTTGAAGTGGTGGCTGGAGGCAAACGTATGATGCGAGAGATTGACGGTGGAGGTTCAAGTCATATTTCACAAAATTCAACCATAGCCCATCTCGGATTAGGGGCTGCAACATCCGTAGATTCAATTATTATCACATGGACAGGCGGCAAAAAGCAAATTCTAACCCAACAAAAAATCAATCAATTCATCACTATTACAGAAAGCCCCAACACTTCAATTGCTGTCTGGATATGGCTTTTAGTCTTAATTGGCTTACTATTTTTATGTTTCAGCTATTGGAAAGTAAAAATAAAGTAAATGAAAAACAAAATAGAGAGCATGCTGTAGCAGTATGCTCTCTTTTGTTTTTATAACATCAAGATTCTAATATTCCCAAAGGTTATGTTCCATTTCCATCAATTTATATTCCAATTGTTGAGATTGAATCAAACCTTGCTTTGAACCACCATAAATTGAATCCAAATCATCGTCTTTTGAATTACCTTTCTTCGTTAAACGAGCATGAAACAAACGCAAATCAAAGGCATCAGCCATATTTTTGTGTTGTGCTTCGTTTTGTTCGTTATACCAAACACAATTTGGATTACTCCGGAACAATTTATCTAAATCTTTATATCTGAAAGAACCAACATTCTTATCAAAGCCTGCCGTTGTCATATTTGCGGGAATGATTATCGTAATAGACTGAATATCATAATACAAACGTGATCGTTGCTTATCAAAAATAGCATCCTCACGAATTTCTAAAATCGATAATTGCTTGGCGTAATATAAATTATTCACATCGGTTGAAGTAGGTACTGGATTGCTGAATCCGTCATTCTTAGCTGGAGTTGTTCCGCCAGTAGCAGGCGTTTTTGGTTTTGGATCTCCCCAACCATCATCTGCACCAGCAGTTGTGCCAGTTGCAGTTTCGTTGCCAAACCCTGCCGCTTTTTCAGCATCGGATAAAGCATTATCATTCCCACTATTTTCCATCACCAAATTTTTAATAAAATCTTCTTTGGTAATTTTAGTTTTCAAGGAATCGTTTCTGTATGGTTGCAAAACACCGCTTTGTACCCATTCCATGAGGTATTTTGTAATTTCATTACCTTTTGAAAAGAAAGGCTGATTTTGCTTTTCGTTCAAATCCATGCGTCTCCACAAACGTTGCTTCCACATAATATTCGAGTCATCAATCGGACGAACTGAATCTGGATTTTTACCTTTATTGTCTTTTTCTTGGGCTGAAACCCACGTGCAAGTCGTCATTGACAAAAGAGCGATGCCTGCAATTTTACTAAGATTTTTCATACAATTATGGAATGACAAGCTTTACAATTAATTGATTTTCAAAGATTTGTAAACTTATATTTTCATATTCAGGATAACGAAAAGCGTGAAAAAATATTTTAATTCAACGGAATATTTTTAACAATCGTAATTGGCGTTGTCTCAACTGTTCCACGGAAATTTTGTCTTTGGAAAGAACGTACTTCAATGTAATAACGGTCACCTGCTTGTGCATTTTGCGACAGCGAACCAATACTTCCTCCACCTTGCAACGTTACTTCTCCCACTCTTTTACTCCCTCTTACCAAAGAAACCGAAACTTCTCCTGAACGATACCTTGCATCTTCTGGGTTGGTAGCTTTGAATGACTCTTCAGCGATGACACGGGCTTCGATAGTTCTTAAACCTGCCGCACTTGCACCACGTTTCTCATCCAACTCACCACCATTACCAAAAATCTTAACTTCTGGTTTTGGAATTCTACGAACTCTGAATTTTTCAACTCCTAATAAAATACCACCGTTATTGATGTTCAATTCAACCGAAGTACCACTTGGAACAACGGTAATTTTTCCAGCACCACCGCCAGCAATCACTTCACCACCAGAAGCCGTGATATTTGGTTGCCACAAAGCACCTAAACCTGGACTTACAATACTCAATTTGTTGGCACAAGCTAAATATAACGGAGGTAAACTTCCGGATTCAATGTTATAAGTTGGCTTTAAAACAAAATATTCTTGATCAACATTTCTTGTTTCTGCACCGTTGGGGCCGTTGAATGAGATGGTTGCCGTATAGGTTTTTCTCGAAAGTCCACGACCATCGTATTGACCGCCTTGTGCTTTGAATTTAATTTGTCCTTTACCATCTTTTACTGGAACCGATAAACCATTGAAACTCATTCTTGGGGTAATGCCAGAAGAATAAGCCGCAATAAACATTTCAGCTTCATAGTCCATTCCTGCAACCACAGTATTAGATTTTGCTGATACCATCGCCAAAATTTTATCAAACTTGATGTCTTGAAGACCAATTTTACGGGCTAATTCACTCAAAATGGTGCTTTCATGACGACGAACTTCTGATTGTTTTTGACTCAAAGTTGCCAACGCTGCTGGCACTGGTGTTTCTGCAAAGTTTAATTCTGCAAAATCTTTATTCTTATTATTCGCATCTTTTGCTACTGCTGGGTCCTCACTTCCTGATAATGCTAAAGGTTCAATTTTCATGCCTTTATCAGCATACTTTGAAATTTTGGCTACATAATCATCCAATTTAGTTTTCAGACCATAGGCCAAGCCCTGCTTTTTACCGCCAATCATAAGTTCATAAACTTGCTCAGTCTCTTTCATTCCGACCAAGGCACCCGTTTCTTTATCATAACCACCCGTTTTATCAATAATTAGGCTTTTCAAATTATCCATTTCGCCCACCATTTCATCAGCCAATTTATGTACTTCTTGAGCTTGTGTAATATACTGAGCATCATTTGCTTGATTGGAAGAACGTTTTAATAATTCCTTCATTCCCTCAATCGTAGCGATATTTTTTTGCACCGACGAAGTATTTGCCGTCTCTAAACTGTTGTTCAACAATACAAATTTTTGTAAAAGTGCATCGCTCACTTGCAAGGCAAGTAGAGCTGTAAGCACCAAATACATCATCCCAATCATTTTCTGACGGGGCGTTTCTTTCATTCCTGCCATGTTATTATGCGCTTATAGGATTTTAATTGGTTTAAGTTCTTTTTAAGGTATTTGGTCGTAAGTATGATGTGTAAGGTAATAAATTACTACCTAATACTTCATATCTCATACCTAATTACCCTTTCATTGCCGACAACATACTGCCATAAACATTGTTTAATGAAGATAAGTTAGTAGTCAATTTAGATAATTCTTGCTTAAACTGTTGGGTATCCTTACTCGCATCAGCCATATTTTCCATGGCGTTGGTCAAGTTACCATAGAAGGAATTCATAGCTTTCAAATGTTTGTTAGTATCTTGTAATTCTAGCTCATAAACTGCATTCAAAGCGCCCATATTTTGGGTAACTTTCTGGAACTGAATACGATATTCTTTTGCATCTTGTGAGGCGTTTGCCATTTCACTCATTGCGTTCATGGTTACTCCGTAAGCTTTATTCATCTCAGTCATTGTTCCTGAGGCAGTTCTAACATTCTTTGCATATTCACTTGTTGCAACCGTTGCGTCCGAAATATCACCAATTTTAGATACCGTTTCGGTCAAAGACTTCATTCCTTTTCCTAGATTATCAAAAATGTCTGGCGTGACTTTCGCATTTGCTAACATCTCGTCCATTTTAGCAGTCAAGCCAGTTCCAGATGTTTGAGCCGTAGTTCTTTTCGGCAATTCCCCCGTAAAATCTTTTGACAATTCTGGATAGACTCTTTCCCAGTTATAGTCGGTGCTTGATTTCATCGTTAAATATAGAACTCCATACATGATGAAAATACCTACCTCGGTAAGCATACCAAGCATTAACCATTCATTTGCATTGTTCCAATGAAGGATTTTAGCTAAGGCTCCGAAAATTACTACTGCGGCTGCAAAACTTGCAATTACATTTACGATTTTTTCCATTGTGATTAAAAAAATAATTTTGTTTTGAGACTAATACCTGGTTGTTAAGTGATGATTAAGCTGTGCCTGATAAGTGTTTACGAAGACTTTTCTGAGGCACGTAAGCTTATTTAAAAGTAAGCGAGGGAATTTGGTCGTATATCACGATTGAATTCCCTCGCTTTTGTTATTATGATTTAGTTTGATTTTTTTAAGCTAAATTCACGCTAAAAATACTTGGTTTGTGATGATTACCCAATTTTAGCTAAAGCTTTTACTAAACGCTAACATCTACCTGAATTCTTTTCCTGACGAACGACCTAAGTGATTCATTGCGCAGCGGAAACCTATATAAGACCGTTTTTTGTTTTCGTACTCATACGACCGAGTGCCTGTTTCTAAATAATAGGCAACATCTTTCCAAGAACCTCCACGAATCACTTTGCGTGGTTCATCTTTGTCGTCGTTCATGGTATTTAAATCCCAAGTGATCGCAACTGAATTGTCTGCATAGGCATCTAATGTCCATTCAGCTACATTTCCTGCCATATTATATAAACCATAATCATTTGGATTAAACATATTGGCGGGTGCTGTGTAAGCGTATCCATCAGCATCGTAATTTCCTCTGTGTGGTTTAAAATTGGCTAATAAACAACCTTTTCCATTCGCTACGTAAGGATTTCCCCAAGGATATTTAGCGGATGCTTTTCCACCTCTGGCTGCCCATTCCCATTCTGCTTCTGATGGTAAGCGGAATCTTGGCGAAATATATTGACCTTCCGAAGTACGATAGTCGTTATATGCTTTGGTTCTCCATTCGCAGAAATATCTTGCTGCAATCCAGCTTACGCCTACTACTGGATACATATCAAATGCGGGGCTGGAGAAATAATATTCCGTCATTGGATCGCCATTGTGGTAAGTAAAATCTTTACTCCATACAGCGGTGTCAGGGTAGTATTCGGCAATAATTTTTTCTTCCCCGATTACAGAAATTGAATCTTTCAACATCACGTCCGTAAACTGACGATATTCGTTATTGGTAATTTCAGTATCATCCATGTAGAATTGAGCAACTGTTACACGCTTGTTGAAACTTACTGACGATGCAGTAACATCTTCGTCAGCCTGCCCCATCATGTACGAACCAGAAGGAATCAGCACCATACCGAGCGGAGTGGTTTGTTTCCAACCTTTCCGAGCAGTTGCAGCAACCTCTCCGTTCTGCATACCAATGTCTTCTTTTCTATTGGATTTACTACTTTTGCCTTTTCCTTTGGAGGCTACCTCAGCTTTGCCTTTGCTTCTTCCTTTTGTAGTTGCTGTTTTGCTCTTACTTTTGCTTCCTCCGCTTGAGCAACCTTCCAAGAACAACACAGGAATTACTATTAAAAATAGCAAAATTGATTTCCTAAAAATTCCACTGTAATTCATAGTGATATAAACTTTTTTGAATGATACCTAAAATAATATTAGATAATGATATTTCAAATGTGATTGTATTATATTTTTAATAACTGAGAAAATTTCCTTTTTTATTTAATCTAGCATAATTTTACGACGTTAAATCTTCTTAGAAACGTGAAGTCTTATCTACTTATTATACAAAGAGAATAACAAAGATAAATATTTTTTTGGCTTGTCTGTCTATGCTTTCTTGTTTTTCGCAATAAACTTTAATGTCTAAATCTTGGTGTACGCACAAGCGTTTTTTTACCTCCGAGGAGTTTTGGAGCAGGGATGGCATAACTCAACAAGATTTCGTGTGATATTGGGGCTTTGGCTGTTGCTCCTACGGTCGTTAAGTCTAAAGAATATCCTAACCGTAATGCGTCGTTTTTCAACATCGAAATTCCTGCAATTATAATGCCAGCATCATTTAAACGATACGAACCTCCCAACCAGTATTTGTCTACATACGTAAAAATTGCACCTCCTTCCAAAATGTTTGTATTAAAATCGGTTTTCAATAAAGCCATTGGGCTTACTTTGATATAATCGTTAAGATAGTAATCATAACTTGCCGTTATGTTCAGAACTTGTTTGATTTTGTAGGCTCCCGTTTTATCTGATCCAAAACTATAAACTGGCGTATTCACATGGTTAAAACTTGCGCCGATTTGGTAGTTAACGGCCTTTAAAATAGCGCCTACTGAAAAATCTGCTTTGGTTTGATTAATACTGCCAGTGAGTGCATCCACCAAAGGATCGCCTGATTCACGTGGACGAAATTTTGAATCAAAAGATTTAGTATGAAACCCACCTTTCCCACCCACTGAAACCACCGCACCATTTGATAGTCCAATTTGGTAGGAATATGATAAGAGCATGTTTTGATAACCCGCACCAGAAGGCGTTTTATCATTCACAAATTCGATGCCTATTCCGCTACGCAATCCATTGAGAGGCATTGAGATCGTAAGAATCTGTGTTCCTAAAGCGCCATTTCCATCAAAAGTAGTCTGATAATTAGACCATTGATTTCTATAATGTAATTGAAACCTTGTAACACGGTCTAATCCAGCAGCTGCTGGATTAATGTATAATGGATTAAACATGTATTGACTTAATTGAGCGTCTTGTTGGGCAAAAGTTGTAGCGCTTGAAAAAGTGAATACCACCAAATATATATAAAGTAATTTCTTTTGCATAATGTTTCAAAAAACGAAATAATGAAGGTCATAAATAAGTTCAGTTCAAAAATAGTAAAGAATTCTAACACACTAAGATAAGTGTCAGATAAATTTAACGTAAATTATTATCTTTTTGTTGTGAAGTTTTTATATTTTGGAGGGTGTGATTTATTGTCGCTTGTATGCAATCGCTTCAACCTTTGAATTAAGACTTTTGGTGAAAACATACCAACAAAAAAATCCTGTAAAACTAAAATGCTGTACAGGATTTTTATCATTTATCTCGGATATCAAAAACCGTTCGCTTTTTTAATATATAATTCTAGAGCGCCCGTCATGGAAGGAGCATTCGGCAGTGGAGCCTGGATATCAAGAATCAAATCGGCGTCGGTAACTGCTTTAGCAGTTGTGGGACCAAAGGCAGCAATTCGTGTTTTTTTTTGCTTAAAATCTGGAAAATTGTGCATCAATGAAGTGATTCCTGATGGACTAAAAAATGCCAAAATATCATAAATTACTTCTTCTAAATCAGACAAATCAGAAGAGATAGTTTCATACATAACGGCTTCTGCTAATTGGAAATCGTTTGTACCCATAAAACCCGGAATATCATTTGTGCGCTTATCAGAGCAAGGGAACAAGAACTTTTCGGTTTTGTGTTTCTTGATCAATTCCAATAATTCAGCTGCTGTTTTTGTACCTGTAAAGATTTTTCGCTTTCGAATTACAATATATTTTTGCAAGTAATTGGAAGTCTGTTCGGTGATGCAAAAATACTTCATATCAGCCGGCATTTCAATGCGTGCCTCTTTACATATTCTGAAAAAATGATCTATTGCATTACGACTGGTGAAAATTATGGCTGTATGGTCAAGAATATTAATTTTTTGTTTACGAAATTCTTTGTATGGTACTCCTTGAATCTCAATGAAAGGGCGGAAATCAACCTTGATATCGTATTTTCTAGCCAACTCAAAATAGGGTGACTTTTCGTCGGTTGGGCGGCTTTGTGTAACTAAAATACTGGTTACTTTGGTTAATCTGTCTGGATGTGCGGTTAATGTGATTTCGCTCATACTCAATGCAGTTAAACTGGGATTATAATTGTGGGGCTAATTTTTATTGAGAAAATAGTTTTGGTTGAATCTTTACTCAATAAAATAATGTATTAATTCTCTTAATAATTACAGGGCAAAACGTGCGCCTACGATTAAAGGGATTATTTCAACGATGCAAAGGTACGAAAATATATATAAATTTTTCAGTGTCGTCATCTTATTTATTGTAAAGTACAATAATGCCAACCTTGCGATAAAGAATAGAAGAATGGGTATAGAAAAGTATTTCTCTGCATTCTTCACTATTTCTGGAGCAGAAACGGTACTAAGCGTTAGGATAATTAGGATACTTAAAAAGAATATACTCGAGGCTTGAATGATTTTAAAATAGTGAATATTGGTAATATTATCGAGGCGGTAAAGGTTTGATAATACTCGAAGCGCTAAATATTTTAAGCTGAATGAAGCAAAAGCGATGCTGGATATTTCTAAAAAATTGAGCATTAGGGTTCCTAACGTTTCTCCTTCAATCAAAATATTACTGGCCGAAAAAAGATCAGTATTTTGATGAGTAATCAACATAAAAATATAACCTAAAGTCAGACTCAAGCTCGTAACAAACGAAATATTCCCTAAATCAAAAGGTTTGTTTACTACGAAGGAATCGTCTCTTTTGGTAATCGTTAATAAATCTAGGAGACTGAAGACTCGTTCAAAAGATTTGGGCTGGAAGTTGTAAAGAAAGGCATAAAAACAAGCTATAAGCATCAAACCGACCACAAAAAAGTTTTGAAATGGAGAAATATCCCTTGGTAAAATAGTCAATAATGATTCCTTCATCTCAATGGCCTTTTGGGCTTTCGAGATTTTGTTGCCAATCTGAACTGAAATATCCTCGAGATTGGCGTTGGTGCCATAAATAGTAAGAAAAAATTTTGCCTTTCCGAATGCCTTTTGCAAGCTGTCAACATCCAAAATTAACAAATTGGAAATGGGAAGTTTCTTTTGTAAAGAGGCATCAATAAAAAGATAGTTTTCTTGTTCTGAGCGATAAAGAATTTTGTATCCTTTATAATTTTCTAAGTCAAAAAATAGGCTGAAAGAGTTATAGCCCTGATGTTGTTCCCGTACATAGGGCACATAAGCTTTGTAACGCTCATCAAAAACCTGCCAATCGTCTTGATAATCGTGTACAATATAAAATGAATTATCTGAGCTTAATCCACCTTTTGCTAAGAGATTGTTCGGAGGCAGGAAATGAGCAATAATGAACGAAAGGCCAATAAATTGGAAATTTAGGTATTTTTGTTTAAAAATATTATTAAAGGAATTGAAGAAATGAGTCACAATGGAAAATCTGTGAGATTTGGTAAATCCTTTTATGTTATTGTAATTAATATAAAAATTTGTAGTATTCAATGATTGGCTTGTTTAATACAAAATTACAAAAAATCGTTAATAAACAGCATATAAACGATATTAAGTATCACTACGAGTGGTTCAAAAGTGCCATTCACGCTTGAATAATTGTCAGCCATGCATAGTTGAAATAAAAAAAGAAAGGCATCGTTTTGAACGAGGCCTTTCTTTAAAAGAAATTATTTAGTGAAATTCTTATAATCCTAATGCTTTCAACATTGTTTCTCCAATATCAGCAGGCGAGTGAACAACATGAATTCCACAGGCTTCCATGATGGCCATTTTTGCGGCCGCAGTATCGTCTGCACCGCCAATGATTGCTCCAGCATGACCCATTCTACGACCTTTTGGCGCAGTTTGTCCAGCGATAAAACCAACAACTGGTTTACGGTTTCCATCCGCTTTGATCCAGTTAGCGGCTTCGGCTTCCATGCCTCCACCGATTTCACCAATCATAACGATTCCTTCGGTTTCAGGGTCATTCATCAATAATTCAACGGCTTCCTTAGTGGTGGTACCAATAATTGGATCACCACCGATTCCGATGGCGGTTGTTTGTCCTAAACCTGCTTTCGTCAATTGATCAACGGCTTCGTATGTCAAAGTTCCTGATTTTGAAACGATCCCTATTTTCCCTTTCGTGAAAATAAAACCCGGCATAATACCAACTTTACATTCTCCCGCAGTCATTACGCCCGGACAATTCGGCCCTATTAAGGTGGTATTTTTATCTTTAAGGTACTGTTTCACTTGAATCATATCCTTCGTTGGGATACCTTCTGTAATACAAATAATCACTTTGATACCGGCATCGGCTGATTCCATAATGGCATCAGCGGCAAAAGCGGGTGGTACGAAGATGATTGAAGTATTCGCTCCTGCCTTCTCAACTGCTTCGATAACAGTGTTAAAAACGGGCCGGTCAAGATGGGTTGAACCGCCTTTGCCTGGCGTTACGCCCCCAACAACATTGGTGCCGTATTCAATCATTTGTTGGGCATGAAAAGAACCTTCAGTCCCTGTAAAGCCTTGTACGATTACTTTTGAGTTTTTGTTTACAAGTACACTCATTTCTTTGGTATAAATTATTATATAATGAAAATCAAAAAACCAATTTTGGCTCTGGCCAACAATTTTGTGTAAAGGTATAGTCTGAAAAGCAAAGGACAAAAGAGAATCAAAACAAAACTTGGTAATCAACATATTTGTTGAGAGTTCTAGTACAGATTTATTCTCCCAGACCCTGTAAAATCATTTCGCCATTTTTTCCTTCGTGTTTTACTCCAAGACAATCTTCCCATCACGGTCGATATTTGTTCTTTTATCAAAATGAAAATCATAAAAACCTGCCTCACCGCTTTTGGCATCAACTTTTACTGAGCTTCTTCCCATTTCTAATCCTTGATTATCGTACGCTTTTGCTGATACCTTACCTTTAAATTTTTTCGAGAAAATCAGGTAGATACTTAAAAGATTATCCGTTCCTTCTTTATCATTTTTCAGTGAAACTTTACCAGTGGTGATTCCTTTGGTAGATAAAGATTCAGCATTTGAAATATTGATGGCACGGGCTTTTTTCACACCCGTTTCAATGCCTTTTACCATAACGCCGGCTGTTTCGCCAATTTTTTCGGTTGAATTACTCAATCGATCGCAAGCAGATAGGAAAATGGATAAGGCTAATATACTGACGTTAAATACTTTGTTCATTTTTTTGTGTTTATGGATTGCTATGTCAAATTTAAATAAAAATAATCAAATATTTGGTTATGCTTTCATAGCTAAATCGGTCAATAAATCAAAGACCTTTACTTCAACAGAACTATATTTTCAAGTTTTAGGTTAAAACAATTAGTCTTTATTAGCGCAATTTAGACTATTCGCTCATTTCAAGCACTTCTGCTCTTCACTATCGAAATCGTTTGTCGAATCTTACACACAAAAATCTTTAGGTATATTTTAATCGGAATCACAAAATTGAACATTATGAAAGTACTCTTACGTTATCTTAATCAATACAAACTCACCGTTTTCGGAGCATTAGGGTTGGCGGCCGTCAATCAGATTTTCTCCCTGCTCGATCCTTTTATATTTCGTAAAATAATTGATGACGTCGCAACGGTCTATCGTTCGGAGACACACACTGCACACGATTTCTGGATGGCAATTCTTCCGCTTTCGGCTGCTTCAATTGGGGTTGCTTTTGTGAGTCGAGTTGCCAAGAATTTTCAGGATTATTTTATTAACACCGTGACACAAAGAGTGGGTGCACGAATCTATTCAGACGGGATTAGTCACTCCTTAGAATTGCCTTACGAAACTTTTGAAGACCAACGGTCGGGTGAGACCTTGGGAATTTTACAAAAAGTAAGAACGGACGTTGAAAAACTTATTTTAGTAGGCATTAATATTCTCTTTCAATCGGGAATTGCTTTGATTTTTATTTCAGTGTATGCTTTTACAGTTCATTGGTCGATTTTGCCTTTATTTTTGGCAACAGGCCCTTTGATTGCATGGATTAGCTCGGTTTTAAGTAAGAAAATCAAGAAAATTCAAACCCAAATTGTAAAGCAATCTACGGGTTTAGCGGGTTCCACGACTGAATCTTTAAGAAATATTGAATTAGTAAAATCGTTGGGTTTGGCAAAGCAAGAAATTGCTCAATTGAATTCTACGACCCAAAAAATCTTAAAATTAGAACTTCAAAAAGTAAAATATGTACGTTCTATGTCTTTCGTACAGGGGACTTGTGTGAACTTTCTGAGAGCAATGTTAACCTTGGTTTTAATTTATTTGATTTACGAAAATAAGATTACTTTTGGTGAATTTTATTCATTAAATATTTACTCATTCTTCTTATTTGGGCCGCTCCAAGAAATTGGAAATGTGGTGAATACTTACCGTGAGGCAGAGGTTTCGCTCCATAATTTTGACAATATTTTCAAGATTCCAGTCGAGGTGAAACCCGAAAATCCATATCCCGTTATTAGCATTGATTCACTTGAATTTCAAGCCGTTAAATTCAAACATCAATCTGCCAATAAAGACGCTTTGAAGAATATCACCTTCAAGGCAGAAAGGGGCGAAACCATCGCTTTTGTGGGACCATCGGGTTCCGGAAAATCTACTTTGGTGAAATTATTGGTAGGTTTATACCGCCCAAAAGAAGGGAAAATATTATACAATGGACATAATTTTGATGAAATAGATTTTGATCAATTGCGAGAAAGAATCGGTTTTGTGACCCAAGATACACAGTTGTTTTCGGGTACAATTCGTGAAAATCTGTTGTTCGTAAATCCAACGGCATCGGACGAACAATGTCTGGATGTACTCAGAAAATCCGCTTGTCATACCCTTTTAGACCGTGCAGAGAATGGTTTGGATACCGTCATTGGGGAAGGTGGCGTAAAAGTATCAGGAGGAGAAAAACAGCGATTGAGCATCGCCAGAGCATTATTGCGTAATCCAAATCTCTTAGTTTTTGATGAAGCAACTTCCTCTTTGGATTCTTTAACGGAAGAAGAAATTTCGGAAACCATCCGAGACGTATCCATCGGAACCACCCACTTAACCATCGTAATTGCCCACCGCCTCAGCACCATCATGTATGCCACCAAGATTTTCGTCTTGGAAAAAGGCAGGATCGTAGAAAATGGCTCGCATGATCAACTCTTGGAGAATAAAGGATTGTATTATGCCATGTGGAGACAACAGGTTGGAGAGAAGGATTTGATTGAGGTGGAGTAAAAATTGAAAATTGGGTTTCCTAAACTCGCCAAGATTAAATATCGGAGCGAATTTGGGAAACTTGATAAGGTAGTTCTGGGGAATAGCCTCAGGACAAAAAAATTGACATGTTTGGCACCAATTATGTCTACTTTTTCGGTAGTTTCGCTCCTGCTTCTCTGGCTTCCAATAAACCAATCAAAATTTGGTTTATTGGATTTGTTAATTTAGACCTAAAATTCCACTTTTCAGGTTCCCGCTTTCAATTCATGAAGGCTTCTTGCCTCTTTCATTACGAATTTTTTAATCTTTTGATTATTTTTACTTTATGAGCGAGAAAATATCGTATTTATTTTGTTTGCTCTATCCTAGAAATTAAGGCGAAACTTTGCCTAAGTTTTAACTTTTTAATGTCCCATTATTTTTAGAAATAAGCACTAGCGCTCGACAATTTAAAACTAATTTAGATAGTATAATAAAGGCAAAAAAGTCATTTAAATTCTAATTACCCAAGAATCTTAATTTCATACCTTCAATTATTTACGTAGATTTAGCCTTTTGTTTAATCTTAGAGCCATAATTCATAAATTTTCTGCATGAAAAGAATCTTACCCGTCATCGTCATTTCCCAATTTTTTTGTACTTCTCTGTGGTTTGCGGGAAACGCTATTTTACCCGATTTAGCCGTCCATTTTCAACTCCAATCCAATCATCTCAAACATTTTGTTAGCGCTGTTCAATTTGGTTTTATTACCGGAACTTTCACTTTTGCTCTTGTTGGAATTGTCGATAGATTTAAGGCAACTCGGATATTTTTTGTGTGTTCTTTATTCGCCGCATTTTGTAATATTAGTATCATACTTTTAAATACCGATGAGCAAATTTTACTTATTTCACGCTTTATGACTGGATTTTTCTTAGCTGGAATTTATCCCGTAGGCATGAAAATTGCTTCTGATCATTACCAGAAAGGGCTGGGAAAATCCTTGGGATTATTAGTTGGAGCCTTAGTGTTGGGAACGGCTTTCCCGCATTTTTTGAAAGGTTTTAATACCGATTATTCGTGGAAATTTGTGCTATTTTCCACATCGAGTCTTTCAGTTTTAGGTGGTGTGATGATGTTGATTTTTGTACCAGAAGGAGCGTTTTCATCGGTAGGCAAAATGGTAGATTTAAGAACCGTTTTAAATGGTTTCAAGATTCAAAACTTCTTACTACCAGCCTTGGGGTATTTTGGTCACATGTGGGAATTGTACACTTTTTGGGCATTTTTACCCACGATGATTTTGGCCTATAAAACTAAAAATAATTTGGCGGCAATTAATGTTTCTCAATGGTCGTTTGTTGTAATTGCCTCTGGTTCAGTAGCATGTGTAATGAGCGGGTATCTTTCTCAATATTTTGGGACGAAAAAGGTGGCTGTTTCTGCCTTATTTTTATCTACCTGCTGTTGCCTGACTTCGCCTCTATTTCTACTGTACTCAGAGGTACATTCACTATTTTTTTTTCTGCTTTTTTGGGGAATGGTCGTTGTCGCTGATTCCCCATTATTTTCAACATTGGTAGCCCAAAATGCCCCAATTGAAAGCAAAGGTACTTTGTTAACCCTTACCAATTGCATCGGTTTTTCATTGACTATTATTAGTATTCAACTTTTTGGCAGACTTTCCGAACTGGTCAATACTCAGTATTTATTTACATTCCTTGCCATTGGGCCATTGATGGGAGTATTGGCTATCTTAGGAAAAAATAAGCGTGCAGGTTGATTGGTTTTAAAAAAAATATCCTTCGATCTATCTGGGAAAATTAATAATTCTGAGGATATTTGTTTGGCTTTCATTTACTTATTTTTTTCAATCGTAAAACCGGCACTAACAATATCAAGCAATGGATTTTGACGCATATATTGACTAAATTTTATCGTATATTTTCCTTTTCGAGGAAACTTAAAATTTTTGAAGGCGAGGATTTTATGGTCATAAATATCACCCAATCCTTCGCCTGAAGGTTTGCCACTTATGGGGTCAAAAAGCATAATTTCGTCCAGGTGTTGATGGACAATTTTACCATTTGGAGCGGTTAAATAATGGGTTAAATACAGATTGTGATAAAGATAATTTCTATTATTCCTGACATTATAAAAGACATTATAAGTGGCTTTAATGTCAGATATGTCAAATGAAAAAGAAGGAGAATCTTTTATAAACCATTTTGCCTCTGGAATATTATAGTTATCCTTCAAAACCGTATTTGTATCGCACGATGAAAAAAGGATAAAAGTAAATAAAAGTGTACAGAATGAGCGAGTCATTATTATTAATTTATGAGCGTTAAAACAAAAATAATTCTCAATGGGGCGTCGTTCGCTTTCAATAAGGAATATTCAAGTAAATCCGGATGGTAATTTTTAACATGAGCCTTAAAAGTGAATTGCCTGCCGAATGTTTAATGAGAATCAAAACATATTAAGAAATCTCTCCCCCTTTATTTTCAGGAGGCGTATTATTAAGGTTTTTATTATTTTTATTCCCACCAACTTGTTGATTTTGAGGGCGCTGTGATTTTAGTTGCCCTTGTTGTTTATCTCCTTCTCCCCGTTGATTTTGTGAAATTGGCTGGCCATATGGTTTCGTTTGCCCTTGACCATTTCCTTGTTGACGTGGCTGATTCTGCGGTTTTGGTTGTCCTTGAACTTGTGGACGTGGCTGATTTTGCAACCTTGATGGTTGAGCATCACCATTGGCTTGCTGTCCTTGTGCGTTTTGCGGTTTTGCCTGTTGCCCAACATTTCCTTGCGGACGTGGCTGATTTTGACGTGGCTTTGGTTGTTGACCTTCACCATTTGATTTTCCTTGATAGGGTGGCTGATTTGGTTTATTGCCTTTCTGACCTTGGGGTAATCTTTGATTCCCTTTTTGCGTTGGTGATAATCCATTTCTTTCCCCTTGAACTTTATTAACGGGAGGATTTACAGGCACATTTAACGCTTGCGGTTTACTAATATCTGTTTTAGGCTCTGGTCTAAAATCTTTTCTTTCTGGACGTTGATTATTTGGGTTTGGTTTCAAATCTTTTCTTTCTGGGCGCACAAATTCTTTTCGATCTTGCTTAAAATCTGGACGCTCGAACTTCGTTTTTTCAAATTTCTTTTTACCTCCTCCATATTTTCTATCCATTTTATCCAGATCAGCATTCAATGGACCCGAACCTTTTTCTAACTCTAATTCAATTTTTGCTGATTCTGCACCGTCAATCGTCTGTGGTTTTTCTCCTTTGGCATTCATCGCTAAAATTTCTTGAACTCTGTCCACCGTCACAGAAATCCAGTTACTTTCCTCACCTCTATATCCAAACCACATGATTCGTTTAAAAATATCCGTTTTTTGTAAAAAAGCCTCTCCTTTGATAGTTTGCAGCGGTTTTTCAATTGACGGGATATCCTTCAGTGCATCCATGTAGGTTTCTAATTCATAATTCAAACAGCATTTTAAACGCCCACATTGCCCAGAAAGTTTGACAGGATTTAAGGAAAGATTTTGATAGCGAGCCGCTGAAGTGGTGACATTTTTGAAGTCAGTCAGCCAAGTCGAGCAGCATAATTCACGTCCACAAACACCTATTCCACCGACACGACCAGCCTCTTGACGTAGCGAAATTTGCTTCATCTCAATTCTAACTTTAAATTCGCCAGCCAGCGTTTTGATTAATTCACGAAAATCTACCCGGTCGTCGGAAGAATAGTAAAAAATTGCTTTGGTATTATCAGATTGAAACTCTACATCCGAAAGTTTCATATTCAGTTTTAATTCCTTAACAATCTCACGAGAACGATACATGGTGGGATAATCACGGGCAACCGCTTGCTCATGCTTTTCAAGATCCTTATCGTTGGCTTTTCTGTAAATTGTTTTGATTTCGTCGTCATCTTTGATGCTTTTTTTGAGCAACTGAAGGCGGACTAACTCCCCTTGCAAAGATACAAATCCTAGGTGATGTCCACTCGGTACATCCACAATGACGGGGTCACCAGCATATAATTCAACCTGATTTACATTTCGGAAATATTCCTTGCGTCCACCTTTAAATTTTACCTCGACAACATTGTATTTGCTAAAAGTCGGTACATCCATATTCGACAACCAGTCAAATACATTCATTTTGTTGCAACCACCTGTGCCGCAAGCACCATTGTTTTCGCAACCCCCAACCTTTTTTCCGTCTTCTTTATTTTTAGTTCCGCAGCTTCCTGATGAACATGATTTACATCCCATAATTTTATTTGATTTTAAGGCTAGTTAATACCTCAACACATCTAAGCCAATGTCTTTACGATAGTATTTCCCTTCAAAAAGCACATCATGTGCTGCCTTTTGTGATTTTTGAATCGCTCTTTCAAGCGTATTAGACATTCCAGTGAGTGCCATTACTCGCCCACCATTGGTGACTACTAATTTACCTTCTAATTTTGTTCCTGCGTGAAAAATATTAGCATCTGTTATAGAATCATAAGCCACAATAACATCGCCTTTCTGATAATCTCCTGGGTAACCTCCAGC
>Ga0114959_10000435_pt1 | contig 39309 bp, 33 predicted proteins | sample C_130625_EF_Meta_FD_87317 | JGI IMG/M metagenome (GOLD analysis project Ga0114959, IMG submission 87317) | Freshwater microbial communities from Lake Croche, Canada to study carbon cycling - C_130625_EF_MetaG | ecosystem: Environmental > Aquatic > Freshwater > Lake | place: Lake Croche, Canada... | reverse complement strand
TTCGTCAGACTGGTCCAGCGCAATTGCCGCATTCGCCGTCTTCTTCTTCTTGGTGTCTTCGTTTAGCAGTCGAATACGGAACACCAACTTGTCCGCATTGAAATCTGAAAACACGCAGTCGATGGAATCGCCGTAAGAACTGTTCTTAATCGCGTAGTGAATGTCGTCCATGGTAATGTTTTTCTCCAACAGAGCCGCCGGATCCATCTCGATACGAATAATCCACTTGGATTTTTTGGCATTTCGTTCGGGCTCGTCAAACGCATGGGCCACGTTACCCGCGCACTCTCCCATGATACGCTCAAACGCGTAAAACTGTTCGATCAATACCCGATCTTCCTCAATGAACGACGCGTGCTCGTTGGGATCAAACGCGATTTGAATCGATTTGACCACATCCACCATCTTAGTGTATTCCATCATGTTGGCATAGGCCATGGCACGATCCTGGTTCTGCTCGTCCAATGCTTTCATGTGGACCGTCAGAGAAGGATTTTTGGGATTCTTGGTCAAACGCAAGATTTCCTCAATGCGAGGAACACCGCGCGTTACGTTCGATTTCGCTGCGTTCCCCGAGTGATGAAAAGTGTCGCGGACGCACAACCCATGATAGCAGTCGAAGTTACGAGTCTCTTCCACCGTCAAATCGTAGGCGTAAGACGTCGAATTGGCCACCTCTTCAATGCTGACAATTGTGTCGAACTTCAAATCCATCATGCGCCCATTCCTCTCTTCCATGACGAGCTCGCCGTTCACCACATTCGGAAGATACAAATCCGCCTTGTTATATTCGTACTTGAACTCTTTATCCGGCAAAAGTTTCAGTTTTTCGTTCTTGGCCGAAATCGAAAGGTTCAGGATGGACGCCAATTTCTGGGACTGGTAGTTGCGAACGGTTAGGTTGTACAAACAACTCTGGACTTTGTCCTTCGTTGTTAGGAGATTTTTCTCCGCTATCGCTACGGAAAAATCCTCCATTTGGTGTATGTTTTCCGGAAGTGTACCGCGGTTGTTGGACGTTTGCCGCGGCATACGATGAACTTCACTGTCAATATCGAGATTACGCAACATCACCATGACGTCCATCATGACGTTCTTAGATGCGGAACAAATCATCACGTCCATCGGGTTGATGGTCCCGTCTTTGCGTTTCTTGGAACTCACGCACCCGTCGCCGCTAATATACGCGTCCAAGAAGCCGAGAATACATTCGCGGTTTGAAAACACCATTTGCGGTGCCACATACTTGTTGTGGCTCAACTTACCGCAGAGTTTTACGAGAATACGGGTGAGAATGGTGCTGTAAATACGCATGTCTGAACTCGTCCACCCCTTTTGAATTTTATCTTCGTGCTTATACATCTTGTACGTCAAGTTCCATTTCTCACACAGACGAACGATGGGTTCAAAGTAGGCGGGGTCATTGTTGGCGATCGAAATCTGGTGCGCCGTAGTACATCCTTCCGCGACGTAGGCACCCAACAAATATCCGAAATCGTAGTCCATTGCGATGGTTTCCGGTACGAGATAATTACAGATGTTGTTTTGTTTGGTATACACATAACCGGATTTGTATTCACACCGTTTATCACTGTTGGTGGCGGCAACCACACTGTCGCTGCGCTTATAGGGCAGGCTGAACGTTTGATTGGCGTGTTTCTTCCACCACTGATATTCTCCCATCACTGCGCATGCCTTTTTGAATTCCGAGCCGTAAATGTATTCCGTGGCGGGTAAAATGGTCTTCAGATCCAACGCATAGATTTCCGTGTAATCCAACGGCTTCCGGGAAACGGGCAGATAATCACCCACCTTCAAATCCTTGCCATTCACTGGCTGGATCTTACCGTCAACCAACTGTAGGAATGACTTGGCCTTGGTAGCGGTGATTTCGCGGCATCCTTTCGTAGTCACCTTCAACATGGTGTTGCTACCGTCCTCGTTGACTACGGGGTGTTGGGTGACCGCCTCGATCCTTCGCCACACAGTCTCGCCGTGTTCATTGGCGCAAGGTACTTCATAATACTCGGATAACTCGGCATACGTGGTATCTTTGCTTTCCGTATACTCGATTTTTTGTGACCGTTTGATGTGTTCTTGGGTGAATTCACCAATCTTGAATTTGAGAATCTGTTTCTGGGAATTTCTCACCACAATCTCGTCGTCGTATACCAGAGAATTGAGCGTGAGCTGCGTGACTGGCTCACCGCAAGAATGGCCGGCGATGATTCCGACCATCTCTCCCGGATGAACAATGGACTGCTTGTATTTGAGGACAATAGTCTCCAACAACACGGTAAGTGCTTTGGTATGGAAACGCTTGTTCACCAACAAATCCTTGGGCGACAAATAGTAGTAATAGAGGATCTCGAAGAGGGGATTCGGTGCGGAAAACTCCAGATTCTTCAGTTTGTTGAAATAGGACTCGATCATCTGGAAGCACTCGAGGGGGGTAATATCCACAATCGAATTCGCGTTCAAATGGAGCTGACCCTGGACATTCGCAATGATGTTTTGGAAGGCAACGGGCATCTTCACCATGTTGTCGTTCTTGAAATGAAACACCGCGTCCACCAATTCGTCGCGGTTCTTGATCATCTTGTCGATGTATTTCTGGCAAAACGTTTTAGTTTCCTTGGCCTGGCGCTTCACCCGACTGGCCGTGGCCTTGGTATAAACACTCAACATGTCCTTCTCGCTGGATTCGTTCAGGCCCAAAATGTCGTAGTGGAGATAAATGTCCTCGATGCTCATTCCCACAATGGGCATCACCTGATTCTCAATACGGGTGGTGTCGAAACCGTCCTCGCCATACAAGAACTGGACGACCTTGCCCTTACTGTTGCGTACCGTCATGTCGTATTCGACCTTGATGTCCTCCAGACCCTTGATGAGACGGCGCTGAATGTACCCCGACGAACTGGTCTTGATCGCCGTATCAATGAGACCGATGCGGCCACCCATGGCGTGGAAGAAGAGCTCGGGCGCCGTCAGTCCCGAAATGTAGGAATTGTCCACAAACCCGCGGGCGTTGGGACCGTCGTCGTACTTGAAATAGTGGGGAAGCGTGCGGCTATCGAAACCGTAGGGAATACGCTTGCCGTCCACGTTTTGCTGTCCGAGACCCGAAATCATCTGTGAAATGTTGATGAGGCTGCCCTTGGAACCCGAGTTGACAATCATCAGGAAACGGTTGTCTTTGCTCAAACTCTTGCGGCCGATGCTGCCCGACTCTTCGGTGGCCTTGTTGAGCAACTTGTTGACCTGGATCTCGAATTCGGTCATGTTGGAGCCCGCCGTGTTGTTCTCGAAGATGCCGAGATGGACCTTCTCAATGAGCGACTGGACTTCAATCTTCTGCTTGTTGAGGGCCTGGATGATGCTTTCCATGGTGGTCTTGTTGGCAATGAGATCGCTGATACCGACACTGAAAGACGCGGTCTTCATGTACTCGGTGATGATGTTTTGGAGGTCGTCGATGAAATTCGCGCAGGCCATCGGCCCGAAATCGTTGAAAATGCGGTGGAGGACGCCTTTCGTTGCGGACCCCATCACGGACTTTTCAATCTGACCGCTGATCCAGTTGCCGTTGCGAATCTCCAGGATGTTGTTGGGAATCGGGTTGTCGCTGTACAATTTGTTCTTGTAAGAGAGAGTAATAGGTTTCAAAATTTGGGAAAGGATTTGGTAATTGGTAATGCTCTTGCCCGCCTCACGGATGGCTTTGGTATCTACATGGGAGAACATCATCAACATATTCATCGCTTCTCGTGGGGTAAAGGTAATGTTGGGACGGGTAAACTGGAAGGATCCGAGAAGCGAATCCTGGTAGATACCGATAATGGGGGAATTGGAGGAGGGGCTAATAATTTGGTAAGGAATGGCGGGAAGGTGTCTTAATTCTGTTTCTGCGAGTATGTTTTGGGCCATGTGCATATTCATCTCCTTTATTTTTGACTGCTATTATCGTAAGGGAGATAATGCGTTTGTCAAAAATCTACTCTTTCGAGTAGGATCGGACTATACCTTGTGCCTTATCAGGTTGGTTAGACCATCATTTAAGACCCGTAACCATCTAGTCTCTGAACCTTCTCCATACTCTTTACCATAACGAGTTTAGGAGCTTGGCTGCTGATTACCCTGTGATGTAGGTTATTACCATTGGGGACGGTCATTACCCGTGTTCTTCATTCGTGTTTCCAGGAATGAATGGTACTACATCATTTGAGGGGCTTCCAGCAATTTGGTCACGTTGCCCAATTATATTGGACTATACGGTTATATTTACCCAACATCCTGTGCGAAAATGTTGAATAAGTAGACATTACACTGTTTTCCCAACCAAGTTTTGTCTACAACTTGATTGGCAGCCGCATGTTGGAGACAAGACGTTTATCTCCATCAAAGTCAGCATTGTACGGTTTGGTGTCGGCGACATTCATTCGAAATGTGTCACCCACTCGCATTACTTTGACAATATGACCCATCATCGACATTCGGTGTAAACTGGGCTGCCGATTGAACAACACACAGTCTCCGTCCATCATGTGACGATGTACCACATCCCCGTTTTCCAGACGAATACTCGCGCGGTCAACGTACCGCAGCGAGATGTGCTCGCCATTGCGCTTTTCCAAAATCTTCGCGCCCGGATACACGTCGGGTCCGTTCTCCACCAATTTACGCAAGAAGTCGCGGTTCAAATCGTTCACCGTCATGGGCTTGGTAATATTCATGGCAATCTTCATCGGGACACCCAACTGCCGAATGGACAGATTGGGATCACCCGTGATGACGGAACGCGCACTGAAATCCACACGCTTTCCCATCAAGTTACCGCGAATACGCCCCGACTTGTGGTTCAACCGGCTCATGATACATTGGTAAGGACGCCCCGAACGCTGCGCCAATGGCGCCGCACCCTTGGTCTTGTTATTCACAATCATCGCCACGAAATACTGGAGTAGACGCGTCAGACCGTCGATGACATTGGCCGAAGCGTTGTTGTCAATCTTGTCCTGTAAGTCGCGGTTGGTGCGAATAATGTTACTGAAGATGTGCGTCAAATCGTCTTCGCTGCGCTGTTGAGCATCGTGCTTGACGGAAGGACGCACTGCCGGCGGGGGCACGGGCAACACCTGACAAATCATCCAATCCGGACGCGACCAGACCGGGCTGAATCCCATGAAATGGACGTCGTCGTCGCTGATGCGTTTGAAGTTCTTGAGAACCATCTCCGGCGTCATTCTTACACTGATTTTCTCGTCCTTTTCGATGCTGCTCTCCCAAATCGCGTACAACGACGCCATCTCCTCGAGCTTGATTTTTGTCGGTTGTTTACATCCACAGCCATCGTCCGTCTGTTCACCACAACGCTTGACGTTGGCCGCCAATTTCGACACATATTTCCAGCGTTTTTCGGCCGACCAATCCAACACGTGAAGGTGCTGGGTTTTATTGATCAGCAGCTTGCTACACTTGTAACAAATACACCGCGAAATCTTCATGATTTCTTTCATGTGCTGCATGAAGAACACGGGACGCGCCATTTCAATGTGCCCGAAATAGCCCGGCGTATCAATGTACGTGTATCCGTCCGTGGGACAAATGGTACCGGGTTCCAACACACCCATCCGTGGATCAAACAAACCACCAATCACCGGCTTATTGTTAATATAGGTATCACGCGACGTAACCTCCACAACCGAATTCTTGCGGATCTCATCGGGTGATAATATACTAAACTGTATGCCAATGATCTTCGATGGTGGTTTGTAATTCACCAAATTGGACTTTTTCGATGATGACATTATTAGTAGTATATATTGTATCACATATTATTTATATTGTTTTTCTCTTTCAATTTTTTAAACTTGATTTACATCGTTCAGATCCGTAGACTAATTTTTCCGACAGATTGTTCTTCCTGATCACTATCTTCACTGATTGTACTGCCCTCCGAGGTGGATGCGGGATAGTCTCGACCTTCCAAATATCGATCAATGGCCAATATACGGCGTTGATAATCCGACCTTTGGCATAAATAACTAATTCCCAACAACGTGATTCCAGGAAGAACAACCACTAAAATCACCGCCACTAACAAAAAAATGTTCACGTATGCTGCTGCGGTATAGCGTGTCGAGAGAGAACTATTATTTACTTGTGATATATTCATAATTATACAACATATCGGCAAATCTCTGAATAATTTACCAAAATAACATTATTACCCTGTTTATCCATGGGATAAATCATGGGATAAATCATGGGATAAATCATGGGAAAATTGAAACTAACAAATTGAAAAGAAATAAAGAGTAGAATACGATATATACAACATGCCAATTACCAAAATGGACAAGTTCAAGAATCGCGGTGTGGTTACGTCAAAGAAAAATAAAAAGAATGAGAAGGACAACCGCCTGCGTAACAAAGACAGCGATAACGATTCGGACGACAGCGATTATGATCCAGATGAAGACGAGGAATATGATGAGGATGAGGACGACGAAGATGATGAAGATGACGATGATGAAGATGATGAAGATGATGATGATGAAGACCTTGACGAGGATGACTTTGAAAATTTTATTGTGGAGGAGGACGATGAGGATGAAGAGGATAATTTGTCTAGTCCTCAAAAAATCCGAAAGGTCGTTGCCGAACTCTTTCCTTCAAAGTATATGAGCAAGCGAGTAAAGGCTGACCGTAAAATGGAACAATGCGCAAATAAGAAGATACAAGCAAAGTCGGGCTATAATACACGCAACCGATCCAATAAATCGATTTCGGAGAGTGAAAGTGAGGACGATGACGACGTCGATGAAGACGATGATGAAGACGAAGATGAAAAACGTAATTCTTCGAAAAAGGTCAAATCTAGAACTTCTTCCAACAAGTCGAAGAATAAAAAAGATAAAAAAAGTAAGAAGAGCAAAGAATCATCATCTGATAGTGAAGAAGATGATGATGATGAATCTGATAACGATGAATCTGATGAAGACGACGACGAAGATTCTTCCGACAAGAAGAAACAAAAGATTAACATTATCTTTGGGTTTGGACCCGGTGGACAGAACGGCGACGAAGAAGAAATGGAGGACGAACACGCACTGTTGGACGAAGAAGACTGCGGCACGGATGATGAAAAAATGTTTATGAAGGAGACTTATCAGGCCATTGACATGCCCGAACAAATTTTGCGCGAACACAAAAAAACGAAAAAGACGGACAAGCACAAGAAAAGGGTCAAGCCGGTGGTCTCTGACGATACACATGCGGAGAACAAGTCTAAATTTGAGACGGAATACAAGGAACTGACCGAAATGAAGAAATATTTGGCGGAAAATTTGAAGCGTAATCCGCAGAGTAAGATGTGGTTAAAATCCCTCAACGAGTGTAATAACACGATCAACAAGCTGGTCAAAAAGGAACGCGCAAAGAACACCAAAGAGTATCACAAAATGATTCATTGCCAAGATCGCAAGTTTACGAGCGAAATCGACTATTTTAAGAAGAAGCTGTCTAATCAGGAGCAACAGCGGGTCATGAAGGATCTCAAGTCTATCAACGATCTCATTCAGATTGATAAGCCTTATCGCCTCTCGTTGTTAGAGTCCAATATTCCCGGAAAATACAAGGCCACGGTTCTTCAAAAACTCAATATTTTGAAGACGATGGAACCCGGCGACCCCGAGTATTATAAAATGAAAAACTGGATCGACACGTTTATGCGGATTCCGATTGGGGTCTACAAATCATTGAGCGTGAATATGTCCGACGGCCAGGAGCGGTGTCAAGATTTTATGGAAAAATCCATTCAGACCCTCGACAATTGCGTCTACGGTCTCAATGATGCCAAGATGCAGATTATTCAGATGATTGGTCAGTGGATGACCAACCCGGCATCTATGGGAACATCTATTGCCATCAAGGGACCACCGGGTACGGGCAAAACGTCCATCGTCAAGGACGGTATCAGCAAAATCTTGGGGCGTGAATTTGCGTTTATTGCGTTGGGGGGCGCCGGTGATGCCAGCTTCCTCGAGGGCCACTCCTACACTTACGAGGGTTCGACCTGGGGAAAAATTATCCAAATCATCATTGACAGTAAGTGTATGAATCCGGTCATTTATTTTGACGAATTGGATAAACTGAGCGAGTCGTCGCGGGGGGTCGAAATTGCCAGTATTTTGACCCATTTGACGGATACGACTCAGAATTCGGAATTTCACGACAAGTATTTCTCGGAGATGAGCTTTGATTTGAGCAAGTGTCTCTTTATTTTCAGTTACAACGACGAAAGCAAGGTCAACCCCATTTTGAAAGACCGCATGTACCGCATTCAAACCAAAGGCTACAGCGCCAAGGAAAAAATCACAATCGCGAAGAATTACATGTTGCCCAAGATTCGTGAACAGGTGAATTTCGACGAGGGAATGATTATTATTCCCGACGATACCCTCGAGTATATTATTACCAAGCCATCGTTTACGAAGAATGAGGAGGGGGTGCGTAATCTCAAACGCTGTCTCGAGATTATTCACACCAAGCTGAATCTGTTTCGCTTGATCAAACCGGGCAACGAAATGTTTGCTAAGGAGATCAAATTACAGGTGGAATTTCCCTTTACCGTTACTCGCAGCCACGCCGATCTTTTAATCAAGGACGATGAACCCCACAATCATAGTATGTTGGCAATGTATATGTAAAAAACATAAAAAACATAAAAAACATAAAGACTGCTATTGTGATCATGTAACAAGGTATATAATATTTTTTCATGGAACAATACGATCGAGACCCTAATTCTGACGAGACCAAAATTTTGATTCGGGTAAAATCTATTATGGACCATATTCCGGCAAATGAGCAATCAATTGAATATAAATTTATTGTTCAAATGATTCATACTTTGATAGAACAGACGTGTCAACACGAAATCGTCAGAGATTTGATTGACATTTCACCCGATAAAAGCGAAACTATTTATTACTGTAGACATTGTTCGCATTGTTATGACGTATTCAAGCGATGATGGGGGATTTATTTTCCCATTTGGAAATCACCCCCCGTGGCGTTTCCACCGCGAGTCTTCAGTAATTGTATTTGCGAGGCATTTAAGCAAAGAGGGCCCTGGGAATTGGTTAAATTGGAAGAAACTGACGCGCAATTCGCGTTTCCGGGAGTATCGCTAAACACATCGATTTTGTAGCCCGCATAATTTGACGAGGTCACATCAACACTGGGATTAGAAGTAAACCCCTCGGACATTGCCGCATTCGAAGACGGGGTCATTCCATTCATGATATCTTTTAACATCTTGGTCGCGGTATCCTGGTCAATGGGCCCATTTCCCCCATTCATCGCCGGGGACAATGCTAAAGTATTTGCCGTCGGCGTCATACCATCCGACGTCATGCCCTCATAAGGGCTACCCACATTATATTGGTACGGAACAAAATTAACGCACGACCGCGACATGGAAACCGCGATTAAAAAAATCAAAATAAATGCCAAAAAAATATAGGTGAAATTCATTTTCATTTTATGAATATACATATTCATAAGATTTTTGCCCTAGATATTGTGTATTCCCAGATAATTACACCTAGTATCCCGAATTTCTCAAAATATCCGGCGCCGTATTTGTTACGCTAGGCACCGCACTTGTGGGCTTATTTAATTCCGGCAATGTACTGGAATCGAACGCTGTATAAATTTTTTGAATGGTCGACGTATTTGCCACTAAACTGTTTCGTATTGATGTAAATATTTTACTCAGAGGATTGATTAACGGTTTATATTTATCGTCAGTCTTGAGTATCGTTATTTGGGCATTGATATTCGTTAACGACGATAACAAACTATTCACAAAGTTTTGGAATTTGCTTTGGTACGTCTTGTAATAGGTTTCCAGTGTTTTTATATTACTATTTTGTAATTTCTGTAATCTACCAACAATAGTGTTCATAGAAATTAATGTATTATTCAAGAAATCGAACTTGTTTGTGTTGATTTCCTGTATTGCGTTTTCACGCGACAGTATATTCATAATTTCTGATGCGTGATCTTGCTTATATGTATTCACCGCGGTCAGATTCTTTTCATATAACTTATTGTAAGACGCATCCACCATGTTTCCTACCGCTACATTTAAGGCGCTCTCTAGAGAATTGTTCATAATATTCGTGTAATCCAAATGATCTGCCGGCGGGGTGGGAAATAATTTTTGTCTGGTCAGGTTCATAATTATCACACAAAATACAATGAAACCTATTATTACCACGATAAACATCATCATGCTACTTGAATTGCGGGTATTGTAAGAAATGGGTATAAAGGTGTTTGCCTCCTCCATCAATAATAATCGACCTATATACATATTATACTTATCAAGTTTTACATCATTTGACCACGCAAATACCTTACTCGTTCTCATTGTGTTATACCATGGCCGCTACAGCATTCGCGCTCATAGCCTGACTGTTGATGTTTTTTCCGGCGTTGTTGTATTGTTTGAGGAGTTTGGTTAAATCGCCATTTTCCAGGGTATTGGAGGATTGTAACACGCCGTTGGTGAGGTATGAACTCAATACTACGGATCCTAAAATCTTGGATATCGCACCTTGTATATTTGTTATTGTACCTGTCAGTTGAGCAGTAAGTTGAGCAGTAGCACCCGAGGTAGGAGGGGTTCCCGTAATATCAACGCTCTTTTTCTGTAGTCCTTCACCGATGCCGACCAATTTGCCAACATTTTTCTCCAAATCAACTATTTTTTTATACGTCACACTTTCAGTGTCTGAGCTGACACTATTATATGCGCTTTGTACACATTTGTTAAAGGTGTCGGCGGAATTACTACCCAAAAATGGCGATAACATAAAATTTGCTCCTTTACATTTACTTGCTTCCCATGTTATCAATGTGTAGGTAACTTTAAATATTAAAAACGCAAATCCGGCAATGATGATAATAATAGCAAGAATGTTTGGCACATTCGCGCTAGGTTGAATATAATAAATTGCCGATGATTTTATCGGAATGATTGGTTTAGTATCGGCCATTTATTATTCGGGTATAACAATTGTATATACCATAAAACAACATAAAATATTGCGTATGATTTACTGTATATTTTGGTATCATGAGCAATTTCTCCATCAATCAAGATGAGCGGTTGAACCTGAAACGTATGATCAACGAGACAGAGTGTGAAGACAACACCGAAAATATTCGGAAATTGAAACACAGTGTTCTTATTCGTCGCGACATTACTCTATTACAGAATCTTCGTAAAGATCCCGCATTCAATGACATGAAATTGAAGGATCCCGAGGGGTTTTTAAACCATTGTCGCAACGAGTGTGTATTTCTGTTTTCCAATTATACCGACATTTTCAACAAAATCTGTAAGGACGAACTAAACATGGATATCATGTGGAACGTTTTGGAGGTTCTTCGTGCGATTGAAGACGGTGCCGTGGATCAACACGAAGGTTCCGTCGTCTTTGGCAAACTGTTGAAGAAAATGTATATTGATTCGGCCGTGCGCCGGGGGGACAATTTGGACAAGGAACATATTGTGGAACCGCCCGTATATGTGGATCCCAAGCCCATTTCGTGGAAAGAGTTTAAACGGACCTTGTAAAAATTGATTTGAGATATTCGTACTACATAAATATCAAACATGTCGTCTTTCGTAAACATGGATAAAATTGTCTCTAAAATGCCTATGGGGCGGTTTGCGGTATTGAAGATTGCGTTTGATGACACCTCCGTTTCCGATTTTTATAAACGCCAGTATCATGATCATATTGAGAAACACAATGCGGAAATGGCTAGTGCGGGATTTCCCAATTCGGGGTTTGACCTCTTCGTCTTGAATGAGCATGTTTTCACCCCGGAATTACGGTCCACGTTTATTGATCACGGCATCAAAACGGAGATGCTTTACTACGATTCCGCGGTCAAGACGTTTGAACCCGCCGCATTCTTCTTGGCTCCTCGTTCGAGTATTTCTAAAACTCCTCTTATCATGTCTAACCACATGGGAATCATTGATTCCGGATACCGAGGTAATCTGTTGGCGGCGGTGAAATTCTTACCCGCTCCGCACGAGTTGGAATACCAGTTGAAGTCGAATACTCGGCTTTTCCAGGTATGTCATCCGACCCTTTGCCCAATTTATGTGGTCGTGGTAACCGAATCGGAACTCTCCACCACCGCACGTGGAGCAGGAGGGTTTGGATCTACCGGTGTGTAAAAAACTATTCGAAAAAAACAAAAATATAATGTTCTGAAAACAAAAAAACAACCATTTGGGTTGTTTTTTTGTCTGTATAAATCGTGTAATCCTTTGGAACTTTGCGCTTATCTCCATAACAACTGGTGAACCAGCGCAGAGGGAATCGGACGTTTGTCTTCCGAAATATCAACCGTTACAATCTCTCCGTCCGATCCATACCACGAGTGTCGGCGATTTTTACCACTTTTCATAATAAAGTAGAACATGCGTCCCACATTCGAAATCAGGTCAATGCGCACGCGAAACCCGTACAGAATTACATTATAATACTCATCGTCTACGACAGGTTGATGTATATTTTCTCTGGGTGACATGTAGGGGTTGTATTTACGCGGACAAGGCTGGGTTATGAAGGAGCCGATTTTCAAATTCATCTCCCCGTACAACTCCAACTCCCGGGACAATTCGTGTAGTCCAATTGTACGCGGGACATTACGAACGCACAGATTGACGTATTTGTAAGACGACATGGTAAGCGGATGCCTGTTATTGTTATTTTGGTAATACCACTTCAATTTTTGTTACAGTATGTATATATCGTTACCAGGTTCCATTCTTCGTCCGATAATTTTTGAAAAAACGCAAAATTGTCAAATTTCAGGGAAAAATAGTATTTACCGCAGCTATTACACAGTATACTGGTACCCTCGTCCGTGAATTTAATGTCACATACCACCCCGCCAAACGACAATTTCGGGTAATAATTGGGGTCGTTGTCTACATTTTTCTTTATCCAGCGCGCATATTTACCACGATAAATATCGCAGACTTTTTTTACATATCGGTACCTCTCCAGTTTAAGCGAATAAGTTTCAACCAATTCGTCCGGTAACTCCAGCGCTTCAATGGCTTCGCGTTTTTCCTCGGCAATATCACCGAGCGTTTTGTTTTCCAAATAATCTATTTTCTCCGTGGACGCCAATAGCGCATCAATGTCCAAGGTAGGGGTCTCGGCCAATTCTTTGCGTGCCATTTCAAACAGTTCACCAACGCGGATGGATGTATCCATCTCGAGGGGAAACACCGTCAAGTTATCCTAGTATACGAAAATATTATTATATCTTTTGCGATTTGTAATAAAGTGTTCTTATTATAGTGGTTTACATGGAAACACGCCGTTCTTCGGAAGAAATAGATGCTCAAGACATTGTTTTGAACGAAGATGTGGCCGTCATTCGCGATATTTATCTCGTAAAAAAATGGCTGGGCAACGGTAAATTTGGCTCGGTTTATCAAGCGGTGGATATTACCGATGACCAACTTGTCGCCATTAAAATGGAAAAAGCCGACGCAGAATATTCTTCCATCAAACACGAAGTGCGTATCATGAGTTATTTATTCCGACACCGATTCCGGCAACTTCCGGATGTCCACTGGTACGGAAAACAATCCGGGTTTATTCACATGGTCATGTGTTATTACGAACGCAATTTGGATCAGTTGGACACTCTTTCGCACCATCAGATGCGGCAATGTCTTCAAATTTTAAAGATCATACATGGACTCTTCGTCATTCATCGCGACATAAAACCACAAAATTTCATGTTAAAGGGGGACAAAATCCATCTGATCGACTATGGCCTGGCCACCTTTTATGTCGGAGACGACGGAGAACACGTTCCTAATAAAAAGCAGGACACAATCACCGGTACACCTAAATTTGTCAGTTATTACAACCATGTGGGGCAATTACCGAGCCGGCGCGACGATTTGATTTCTCTCGGATATTTATTCTTCTACATGTTGAATCGGAAATTCTTGCCATGGTCCTCCCCGCATAGTGACGTCTCGCAAAAGTCTTACGCTATTCGCGTTACCCAAATGAAATCGTGGGAAAATATTTCTATACTTACCCGCGGGGGGGGCAAGGAGGGCTCGGACAACTTTCTCCATGCGTTTATGAATCATTGTTATCATTTGGACTATTCTGCTGTTCCCGACTACGACTATTTGTCCACACTATTTGGATGATTTTTTCACAAAAAGACAAATGTTCTCGTGATTATCCCCGGTATCCACGTTGACTGCCACGGTCTTGTTCCACATGGGTCGTATGGCACCCTTCTTCGCAAATCCGTGTTTTTTTGTGATTTCTACCATGTCCTGTACCAGATTTATGTTCGGACGTTCGGATTCTTGGTAATTGGAAATAATATAACACAGTCGCCCACCCGGCTCGAGTACGTGCCAACACATTTGGATCGTTTTCTCCCAATATCCCTGTAGCCATTCTTCGTATGTCTGGTAGCGCTCGGTGCTCTGTTTTTTTCCCGGGTACAATTCCAGACGATAATAGGGCGGACTGAAAAACACCACGTCGAAATAATTCTTATATTTCCGCATAAAGGCGGGATGAGTTAACAAATTCTCCGAGGGTTCACACCATATTGTGCTAGCCTTTTCTGGATAAAAGGTCCGCGCAAATTTTTCGGTTTTTTTACATACACTCGGTATGATGTCGTTACCTACATATTCGATAACATGGGGACACTCCATGAACCCGTAGCAATACGAGGACCAACCCAATGTGGGTGTGAATATCCGGGTTCCTTTCAACAGCCGGTGATTCAGCGAATAAATCACGTAAGGGTTCAATATGGATGCGCGAAAATAAAAGGAAGAAAACACGCTCCCTATTCGCCCATTTTTCGCATAAAAACGCGCACTGGGAGTCAATATCTTGTAATCAATGACACGGTGGTTGTATAAATCATCTAAAACCGTTAAAAATGATTTGACGTTGTCTATCCCCGATTTGGTGTTTTTCAAAATGTCTTTGTAATACATGTTTCGTATCACATTTTTGTATTTCACCTCGGCATTGTTGTTGATATTGCCCATAAGCATGGGACTCTCTCGTATAGAAAGTGGTAAAAGCGGTTTCAGTGATGTGTCGTAAAATCGTCCCAAATATTCTTCGCGGTTCTCAATGTGGTTAAACAACACCCGCAAATCTTCTACAGGTATTTCGTGCGTTTTCGCATATTTTTTCAACGGTATCAGGGTACGGCCGGATTCCACACGATAATTGCTTAAAAAATCCGACCACGACATTTTTGGGTACCCCGAAAATAATCCTATAAAATCCGACCTTGTAACAAAATACATCTATATTATGAATAGATGTATTTTTTCACCCTTGAAGGGTGTTAGTGTGGTATGTCTAACAAGAAGACGGCGCCGTCGGGGCAGTCGGACGCTTACGACGCTTCACCTCCGAATAACCATCGGCGTCTGACGATGCGCTACGATGAGAAGGACGCGGCTGATAATCACCCGAATCATCGCGGTAATTGCTGTAAGAACGCCCGCCGCTCTGCTGATGCTGCGATCTAGAAGGAAAGGAGTTGTTCATACGGTGCGTGTCACACATCAAAATACCCTCCTTGATACCCGACACATCCGACGCATGGTACTCGTGGTTCTCACTCTCCGACTTGATCAACTTGAACTCCACATACTCTCCCTGGACCAAATACTTGTATTGCTGAGACTCGCCGCGAATTGAAGAAAAATGCACAAAAATGTCCTTGTCCTTATGGTCACCCTCGCAAACGGTAATAAATCCAAAACCGGATTTGTTATTAAACCACTTGACACGACCAAGCAGACGGGAATCGGTAACGGCAGAATCAGACATGTTTGATGGAATTGAGAGAAAAAGATTTATACGGTATAACCTGTATACCCTATTTATTGGGCACCTTTTTAAATTGATTTGTAAAATAATATATTTCTTTACTGTATAGTATCATGGCCGCACTTCAGTTTACCAACAAAATGGGTTCCGCGATTTTTCTCATATTGGCGTTATTGTTATCGCTGGTTTTAGGTACTTTTTCGTTTTTACAACCCCATGACGCCAAAGCTTCCCTACCCGTAATCGGAGACATAGCATTGATCCCCACCAGCTAATTCAGCGTATCCAATATGTCCATGTATTTAAATGTCGCGCGGTTTGTCATACTAGGATAAGTCGCTCCTTCCGTTTTTTTCAACTTGGAAAGATGATGTATCGCCGGTATAATTTTCTCGATCCAGTCTTCGCGGTCCTTCAATAAAGACACACTCTGCGAAATCAAAATAAACAAATTCTCGGTTATCTCCTCCACTTCATTCGTCTTGCCCGATTCACCGGCATATTTCAATATCGCCTTTTCCAGATAAATAATCGTCTCCAAAATCGCATTCTCGCTCAAAATACCCTTTCTCATCAAATTCACAATAAACAGCGTCATCGCCTTTCGTGTATCGTTGGTCTTGGTATATTTACAGTATCCATCGTAGTCCTGGTTCGGGTCCGTGTAATGGATCTCGTGCAAGGACGAACGGTAATTTTCCAACAAATCCTCAATGTTCGCCTGAAATTGCCCGAATTCGCCGATCAATTTTTTGTAAAGTTCCGCGTATATTTCCGACAGAATCTTGTTGGAACTCGCAATATCAAAAATCATTTTGGCTATTTTCTTGATTTGATCGCCGTTACCATCCACGATTGACTCGACAATCTCTTGTATTAGCTCCACAATCATTGAACATTGCGTCTCATAATTTTTTGTTGTCAATTTGTTCAGTGCCATACGGACCTCCGTAATCGTTTTGTCCGCATCGGACCTTACCAACTTCGGGGTCGCTTTGAACGATTTTCCCGCATTCCAGTTGTCATTTTCATCCTGTGAACGCCTCTTTTCCGACGAAATTTTTCCGTGTGTACGGCGATCGTGTACCAGGGGTTTTTCCGTATTCTTGCGCACCGGCTTTTCGCCCGTTTCTTGCGTCTGCGCAAATTGTTGGATTATTTTATCTAAATCGCCAATCCTTTGCTGCGTATCTTCCTCTAAAAAATCTGCGTAACAATTTAGTATTTCCTGACGTATTGTGAGTATTTGCGCCAGGTTATACTTTTGCGGTGATACTGTCATGTCTCTTCTATTATAACTAAGTATATTTTTATATCGTTGCGTTTGTAGATTATTACAATAATGTTGGATAAGTACATATCTATATTTATCTCACAACCATGGATTCTTGGAAACAAACCATTCATTTGTATGATGAAAAGTATGATCTGGGTTTGGGTAAAATGATGGGCTGGGAAGACAATGTTACGGATCACAAGTCCGTCGACGAACCCCTACTTTCGGTCTTTAAATTGCCCATCACGTACTTGCCAGAAGATACGGTACGCCCCCTGTCCGAACTCGTGAGTACGGATTTAGAAATGGTCGCCGGTTCTCCCGAACACAAAGGAATGTACGATTATATGTTACAACCTCAACACGATTTCGCCAAAAATCTCATTACTGACTGGAATCAGCATTTCACCACCGATACGGAATTCTTGTCCAACAGTCAACAGGTTCTCCACAACATGCCCCAGTATTTAGAAGGCATGGCTACTCCGGAACCATATGTTTTCTCCCAAGAAAAATGTGAGAAAATAATGGAAATCTGGAACGACACCAAAAAAGACCCCGATTTTCTGGAAAAATATTGCTACATCGAGTGGGACATGGTGAAATATTTGAATAAGTCGCCCTATTTTCTCCAGTCGCTGTCAATTATCAATATGACCGCGCCCATCATGAGCTTCATTATCCCCATCATTTTCCTCATTTTCCCGTTTATCATCCTTAAAATACAAAATGTCCCCATCACCTTTCAAATGTATTTTCAGGTTCTCAAGGATATTGCCCGCCACCACTTTATTGGGAAAACCATCTCCAGTCTACAGTCACTCAGTTGGGATAAAATCATCTACATACTCATTACTGTGGGGCTGTATTTCCTACAGATTTATCAAAACATCAATCTGTGTTGCCGATTTTACCGCAACATTCACCGCATCAATTCGCACTTGACCGAATTGCGCGATTATTTGGGGTATTCCATTCAAAGCATTCAGAATTTCGTGAAAATAACGGAGAACCTGCCGAGTTACAAGAATTTTACCGATATTGCGCATAAACACTGCTTTGTTCTCCAAAAATTTTATGCGGATCTGCTACCCATACGACCCTTTGAACCCGGGTTCTTTAAAATCACCGAGATTGGCTATCTGTTGAAATGTTTTTATGAACTTCATTCCGATCCCCACTATGAAGAAAGCATACGGTATTCCATGGGTTTTGAAGGATATGTTAACAATTTGCGGGGCATTCACGATAACCTGGTACACGGGCACGTTGCGTCAGCCAATATTCATTCTACCCCCTCTACGACCAATGTCAAAAAACAGTATTACCCCCCGCACGTCGGCAAGGAACACGTTAAAAATACGTTTGATCTCAGTAACAATGCGATTATTACCGGGCCGAACGCTTCCGGTAAAACCACCATGTTGAAGGCGACCACCATCAATGTCATATTCACCCAACAATTTGGCGTGGGATTTTATACCTCTTGCGATCTTACACCATATACGCATATTCATTCCTATTTGAACATACCCGATACCTCGGGCAGAGACAGCCTCTTCCAGGCCGAATCACGCCGCTGTAAGGAAATTATCGACATTATCCATCAGCCGTATCTCGATACTTCTGTAGAAAGGGTCGCCAAACATTTCTGTATTTTCGACGAGCTTTATTCGGGGACGAATCCGAGCGAAGCCACCAAGTCCGCCTACGCCTTCTTGTTGTACCTTTCCAAATTTCAAAACGTCGATTTCATACTCACCACCCACTACGTGTCCTTGTGTAAGAAACTCGAAAAGAAGCTGGAGAAAAAGGCCGCGCTGAAAAAAATTGTCAATTACAAAATGGATGTGGTGGAGAACAACGAAACGGGCAAGGTGAAATACACCTATTTAATGAAAAAGGGCATTTCGAAAATACAGGGGGCCGTCTTAATTTTAGAGGAGATGTGTTACCCCAAAGAAATCTTGGATGAGATGCGAAAAAATTCTGTATAAAAGTATTTTGAAAATTTTAAAAATGGACATTTTTAAAATGTCCATTTTTGAAAAAAGGCGGGAGACTTTTGTTTTTACACTTTCCAGATTTTCGTAAAATTGGTATTCACAGCATTATGGTAACAACACAGAATTTGTAATTTATTATTATGCTGTAGAAAAATATTGTCGTAACTATTCTTTATTACGAAAATTTTTTGTATAATCAACCGTATAAAGTTATCTTGGTTGATTATATTATGACTACAATAGTAAAACAAACGTTTTATTGTAAATATTGTGATCATTCATGGTACAGAAAGTATGATATTGAACAGCATTATAAAACGAAAAAACACACGAAAAACGAAAAAAAAGGTTTAGAAAACGAAAAAAAAAGTTTAGAAAACGAAAAACGACCTAGAGTTGTTCTATTTACAATGTTCAAAGGTGTAAAATATACACCTTATATAATATAGTCTTATGGTTCATTCGCAAATAAACAGGCAATTGGTTTACCCAGAAGATTCCGCCATTGAAAAGAAGGATCATAATTTTCAACCACATAAATATCCCACGGAAATCAGCTTTGATGACGATGAACTACCCGCATCTGTTAAATTCTATCTCACGTTTGGTAGAAAAAATGGGGCATTTTTAAAAAGTCATCACATCATTTATTATCCCGTGTATTTGGTCGCCAAAAATGTGGTTCTTTCTAAGATTGGGGTCTTGGAAATTGAACCCGAACATGAAAAGACCATCGCCGGCGATGACGACACGATCGATCCCGACAAGTTGGAATCGCCGCCCCTCTTTTTCTCTTTTTTGACCAGGGGATATTTGTCTTCCAAAGATGCGATTGTATTGACGGGTGATGACGATGACGATGACGACGATACACGTTCCGATACCTCGACCGAGAACTCGGATTCAGACGCCGAAACCAAGGGGGAGAAAGACGACACCGACAACATATTTAACTTGCCCGCCTTTAAAATGGATAAAATTAAACCCCCCAAAACGTCCGACACATCACCGTTTCGTAAGGATCCCTCCACCAAAATGCCCAAACAACTGGTCGAGGAGACCAAAGCCATGGCAGAAGACATTCGGTCAAAATTCGAAGAATCTTCGAAAACGGAATGGATCGAAATTTTCATGAAAAACAACCATTATGGGATCCAAGACAACGAGGGTGGAGGCGACTGTTTGTTTGCGGTCATCCGTGACGCATATCAGGAAATTGGTAAAATGACCACAATTGACAATCTGCGCGCGCTTTTAGCCGACGAAGTCACCGACGATATATTTCAACAATATCGTACGATTTATTTAGATATCGAAGACGGGATGGTTGAAAATGACCGGGAAATGGCCGACCTTACACGCATGTTGAAAGAATACAAACGTCGCATTCATTCTTCTGAAAAAATAACCAAAAGCGATCACGAAGAGATCCTCCAACAGGCCGAAAAAGCCAAAAAAAAACGGGAGAACCTTAAAAAGGAAAATTACGAAAATAGCGCGTATTTACGGTACAATTTCGGATTCATGAAAGACATTCATTCGTTGGACGCCTTTCGCGAATACATCAAAACATCCAGTTTTTGGGCCGATAGCTGGGCAATTAGCACCCTCGAAGATAAACTCAATTGTAAATTAATCATCTTATCCGAAGAATCCTTTGTCGACGGTTCTCCCGATTCGGTCCTGAATTGCGGCGAAATTTCTCCCGGTATTCAAAAAAAGGGGAACTTTGTACCCGATTTTTACATCATGACTTCTTACAGCGGTCTTCATTATCGTCTCATCACCTACCGAGGAAAGAAATTGTTCGATTTTTCCGAGATACCCTACGATGTTAAGATTTTGATTATCAATAAATGTATGGAGCGTAATTCCGGTGGGTTTTATTTAATACAGGATTTCCGCAATTTAAAGTCGAAAATTGGGCTCAGTGCCGACGAAGGCAAACCCGACGATGATGAAGGAAGCGACGATGCTTATTTGTCTGCCTTGTATGATCCGACTACCGTGTTTGTTATCGACATTCGCGCGCCTACCACGAAAGATCCGGGAACGTCCGCACAGGGTGAGAAAATACCTGTCGGCAAGAAACTTTTGTACCGTAAACTTGCGAAAATAAAGGCGTGGCGGCGGCAATTGGATGATTCTTGGACGGAAGCCCCGTTCACGCTCGACGGTAAACGGTGGGCATCGGTCGTACACTATTACCAGGGCGCAAAATTTCGCAAACAACATCCCGATTTTTATGCCAAGTTCTCCTTGGATGCGCGAGACAGCGAATTCAATGAGGACGTGGCGGCGGCCCGAACGGCCGGACGCAAAACTAAGAACAAATACCGCCCGGCCAATGTGAATATTGACCCCGATTTTTACAACGGAGAACGCAGTCTAGCCGAGCGACACCTGGCTCTCAAAGCCAAATTCGAAGGTAATCTGGATTTGAAAGAAGCCTTGTTACTCACGGGACAGGCCAAACTTGTCACGTTTGTTCGACAAGCCCCGGGGGAAATCGATGTCGCTCTCATGACACTCCGAAAGGAATTCTCCCGCGCATAAACTGCCAATTTCCTGGGTTTTTGTGTGTTTTTATTACTTTGGAAGGTTCTCCCAGAATCAACAATAAAAGTAGTCGAGATGTGTTGTTCCTTGATTACATTCCATGAGGAAGCGTTCCCAGCGGCCTTTTCAGATGGCCAAACGGGAGAACCCATCTACAAAATACTTGAAATTTGCGTGTCGTTATGCCCACCTAAGAGCACCGAAGGTGCTCAAGGTTGAGACCCCAACGGGGTCTATGACCCAACAGGTGGGCATTTCCAAGGGAGGTTCGTACAAGGAACCGTAGGTTCCTGTTTTTTTTCGAATTATATTGTATCTAACCAACATACAATATATTTCATGAAATTAGGAAAACAATCCCAAATACTGGAAGATTTTGTGGGAGGCATTGTTTCCAATTCTCCATTTCCTAAAACAAAAAAACAATTATTGTCACCCATGTCCCGTTTATTTTTAAAACGCCTCTTGGACCGGCTACGCATTGCTTACAACCATTTTCGTCACGACCTTTTAACGAAAATAGCCTTCCCTACAAATACGTGGCAGCAATCCGACCTGTTTACCAGCATTCCCGCGGACATACGCGATATCATTGTCTGTTCTCCAAAAACAGTCCAATCTTACGAATTTACGGTTGGTTCTCGCAATGTACGTATCCACATGCTTCTTCCCGGTCGCGACCAACGAGCGAGACAACAAACGCAAGACTATTTCCTCCACACGGCGATACTCACGTGGCTCTGGTTTCACACAGTTTCGGAGAACATCCAGGATGGATGCGCACAATCACTGGACATTTATTTGTATTTAACACGCCACTACAAAATGAAACCGGAAAAGGGTGCCATTAATATCATCCATGCGAACACGGCCTACACGAGAACATGCACGCCTACCGCGGTAATACAGATATTTCGCGAAGAGGAATGGTTCAAAGTTCTCGTCCACGAGACTTTTCACACTTTAGGGTTGGATTTCTCCGACATGCCGGAATTTACTACTCACTACTGTAAAACCCTCCAAAATATGTTTCATGTAAAAACTGACGGGCTCCTCTTTGAAACCTATTGCGAAATCTGGGCAACAATCGTCAACACCATGTTTGTGGCGGCCTTTTCCGCAGGCCCCGTGAGAACCCTGGAGAATAACAGCAAAATAATAACAAAAATGGAGAACATGTTCTCCACGGAATCACAATATTCGCTGTTTCAAAGTGCCAAGGTTCTCCGTCACATGGGCATATCTTATGCCGATTTTATCCATCCCGACACACCGGCATCCCAGGCCAAACTCCGACAGTATCGAGAACATACCAATGTCCTTTGTTATTATGTATTAAAATCCGTGTTATTGTACCATCTGGACCATTTTTTACAGTGGTGTTGGGTACATAACGACGGTTCTCTACGGTTTGTGAAAACCCCGGGCAATTTGAAATCGTTTTATGCGATGATACGACACCTATACCGCAGTCGGATGTATGTGAAAGAACACCTTCATATGGAAACCCATGTCAAACATGGAGAACACGGATTTGAACAACGCACCCTGCGCATGACTATTTATGGATAATAATGCGGTTGCGGTTGCGGGGGACCAAGGTCCCCCTAAGCGCGGCAAAGCCGCGCAAGGTTGAGGTCCGAAGGACCTCTGACCCGCACGCCCCCTCCTTTACGGGAACCCAGCGGGTTCCCTAAGATGCCCGCCTTCGGCGGGCATCGCAGTTAGTATATTTTCACAGTTATACAGGAAGGAGGGGGCGTGCGGGTCAGAGGTCCTTCGGACCTCAACCTTGCGCGGCTTTGCCGCGCTTAGGGGGACCTTGGTCCCCCGCATAAAATTGATTTCAACCGCGACAGGTTCAATTCAACTGACCAAAAATGGGAATTAAAAACCTCAATAAATACCTCTTAGAAAAATGCTCGGATCACGCTATCAAAAAAAAACACATTTCCATCTTCTCGGGAAAAACCCTGGTAGTCGATACAAGCATCTATTTGTATAAATTTATGGAAGAAAAGTCCCTCATCGAAAACATGTACCACATGATTACGGTGTTTCGGCACTACAAAATCTCCGGTATATTTGTCTTTGACGGTAAACCACCCAAAGAAAAAGACGAACTCATTCAAAAACGCAAAATACAAAAAAAAATCGCCGAAGAACGTTATCACCAACTGAAAAACAGCATGAATTTGTTGGAAGACATTCAACCAGAATTGGCGATTGAAATGGAAAAATTACGCCGCCAGTTTATTCGTATCCACCCCAACGACATTAAAGAAGTGAAAGCCCTCATGGATCACTACGGTGTCGAGTATATAGACGCCGAGGGGGAAGCCGACAAGGTCTGTGTAAAAATGGTCATGGATAAAAAGGCCTGGGCCTGCGTCAGCGACGACATGGATATGTTTGTTTACGGCTGTAAACGCGTTATCCGTAACATCGATCTCCTACAACACACTGCTATTTATTACAATTTAGACAACATTCTGCGTGAATTACAGTTGCCCCTACAAGATTTTCGCGAAATTATGATTTTATCGGGAACCGACTATAATTTACACCAAAAAGTCACTCTCCACAAATCCCTCAAATATTACCAAGATTACAAACAAACCCTCTCTCCACCATCCCCTAATCTGGCTACGAAAACTACCCCCGATCGCAGTTTTTACGAATGGTTGTCCCAAAACCACATCAGTAATGCCGATACCCTCTACCATATTTATAACATGTTTGCGATGGAAACCGGCGCAGAAGGAGAGGCCGCAAAATACATGTTGGTCAAGACCAAAAAACTGGTGAATTGGACCAAATTGCGCGAATTTCTCGCCAACCACGGGTTTGTCTTCATTTGACAGAAAAATATCTCTTCAATATATCGCAAGACCGAATGTTTTGGGAATGTTTGGCGGCCTCTACCATATATGGCGTTACCCCCCTCATGGAAAAACACATACTAAATTTCATCGAAATTGAGAGCTTCATCCTCCTGAACGGGCTCATCCTTTTTCTTTTTTGCGCAACTTACTGGATATTTTTCCACAAAAATAGAATGTGGAAAGACATTGAAATCGTCAAAAACGACCCCACCTTGATGGTTTTGATCGTATTGACCTGTTTACTCATTTATGTGGCCGCGACGTTCTTTTACATGCAGGTCATCAAAGGTCACAAAACCTATGTAGCTACCTCCATCATTGCTTCCTACCCTATCATTACCGTGATTTTAGGGTACTTGCTCTTCAATGAAAATGTTACCTTAAGCCATCTGTTGGGTGTATTTCTCGTCATTGCGGGGATTGTTCTCCTCAGCTTACCAACGTAATAATTCAAGACAATATACTGGCTATATACGAGCCCTGATAGTCCTCGACGCCCGTGTGGGTCAAATTAATCGACACATCAATGAAAATCTCGCCGCCCATCTTGGTCCAACGGTGGCAAAACAACCAATCCTCCGAATAATAATGCCCGTCTTCCACCCCACAATCAAACAACGCATACGCAAACTCGTTCTCCTCGGGCTTCAGAAAATGAACATCGTCTACATATTTTGTCGACGGGAACGCCTCCATCATTTTCTCGATAGTGTTGCGCTTTATCATCATGAAACCCGTGGCCGTGTGTTTCACCTTGGCCAGGTTCTCGTCAATCGACAAATAATTACCCAAATAGTTGATGTTGTAAGTCAACAACTTGTTCTGAATAAACGTCTCGTCGTTTACCAACCCCTTCAACTGAGACGTGTTTTTCGTCTTAATCCACGATTGTACAATGTCCGACCGGTAGGGATTCATTGGATCGCTCACCAACTTTTCCCAGTGATAATGCTTCAGAGGATACACACCACCCACCACCGCCTTGTCCGCGATTAATAACTTCAGAATCGATGTAGGGTCCCACGTAATGTCCGCATCAATAAACAAAATATGGGTCATGCGTTTGTCGTTCATCGCCCGTGCTACCAAATTGTTTCGCGCACGCGACACGAGACTGTCGTTCTTACAGAATTCAACCTGGATGTCTACCCCCATTTCACGCAAGACGCTCAACGTATTAATCAGACACGACACGTAATTCACAAAACACTGACCGCCGTAACATGGCGTCAATATGTAGACACGCGGCTTATGCTTTTGAATAAAATTCTGAATCTTCTTGTCAAACGTTGACACATCCGTTTTCATCGATAAATTGGTTTCAGGTTGATTTTTAGGAAAGGTATTTTGGAAAGAAAAGGGGGAATCGTCCACCACTTCGTAATTTATATTATTACTCATTTTCTAATAATATAGATTGTTTACCGGGCACCATTTTATATTGTTTTCGTCTTTTTATATTTTTTATAGGGGGATATATTTAAGCGACTGCGATCTTAAGCGACCGCGGCCTTAAGCAACCGCGACCTTAAGCGACCGCGGCAGGCGCGGCCTTGATGAAGTGGTGCTTCATGTATCTCTGGAGGTTGAAATACGTGAGCTCATCCGTCTTCTGGAGGTTGAGCAACTTCGTCAGGCTCGCGTCCGGGTTGATCTTGCGACCGTTCGACGTGTCCTGAAGACCCTTCTCGCGGATGTACGCGTTGATCTCCTTGCTCACGGCCGTGCGGGCCATCTCCGCACCCACCGACTTGCCCAAAAACTTGGCCAGCTCGTCGCTGATGCGCGTGGGCTTCACGAAGCCCGAGGGCTGGCGGTTGCCCGTGCTCACCTTGCGGCGCTTGGACGACGACTTCTGGGCATTCTTGAGCTCGCGGCTCACCGACTTCTCCAGGTTCTTGAAATCCGTCTTCATCGTCGCAAAAATGCTGCCAATCTGCTGGATCTTGGCGCTGAACTCCGTAAGACGCGCAGCCACGGACGACTCAGCATCAACAGACTCCACCGCGGCATCGCCGGCAGCGGCAGCAGTGGCGGCCTCGGAAACAACAGGAGCCGCGGCCTTCTTGGGGGCAGCACGGGGCTTGGTCGTCTTCTCGACAACATTCTCAGGGGCGTGGGTGGCGGCGACAGTGACAGGGGCGGTTTGCTTATCAGCTTTGGAAGAGACTCTGACCATTTCTGATTATACATATCTATACCCTATTTATTTAAGTAGTTTAACGCATTTATATTTTTACGGACCGCCTAAAGGACTCCATGCGTCCAGCGCTCTTCCAATCCCTTCCAATCCCTTCCAAACTCTCTAAAAAACCACGGATTCATACAACCACGGCAATGCTTCACGCGCACCGGCAGACACCATCGTGAGCGCAGTCAATATGTGTATGGCCCCCAGCTTACGGTATTCAATATCACCCCCCGAAAAAATAATGTTTTCAATCACAGTTACCGCGCGACGATGGTTCAACAGCGTACTTTGTGATGAAATCTGATTCAGTCTAAAATAAAAGGGATTGTAGTAGGGCGTGATCTGGGATCTCACCAGAAATGACATGTCTGACCGGTAATTCCAAATGTCCACTAAATTTTGTAATAAATGAACACATCCCAGTGGCGTTAATGTCATTAACCAATTGCTTTGGGTATAATTGCCTAATACATCAATCTCTATGAAAACTCTCTGGATGCGTAACTCCAAGGGCTGCTGTAGGATTTCCTCTAAATTGCGCATGACATCACCGCGCCGCGATACAGACAATATATTCTCATTTGTAAATGAATAATTTGTGGTCTGAAACACCGCCGGCCGCGGATCGCGACCACTCGAACCCGTAAACAGTATGTTTATCATCCTGTATAAAAATGTTATTCGCCGAATGATAGATACGTCCATCTTTTCACGTGTATATGGGTTCATCAACACGGTGTTACTGCGTTTAACCAACATTATCAGCGAGTCCAAATGAAAACCGTATAAAAATCCGGCGGGGTCGCGGTAACAAAATAATTGGTAAAATGGTATCTCCCTCAGTGGATCCATCGTATAAAAATCCGTGTCGTTCACATACGTCTCGCCCTTTCCCGGGTTATCTCGTAATTCGAAAAACTTGGTGACCATGTACCTGCGAAAATATGCCTGTATACAACTAGCCGCCTTCATTAAACGGAAATGACGCAATATGCGATCCACCAAAACCGTTTTATTACCCGTCACATGAAGCCGGTTATATTTCGCAATCGTTTTTAACTGTGGCACTTTGTAACCAAATAAATTTACAGGATTCTTGTAATATTCGTGCCATACAAGACCTTCGTTGGTACTATCTTTTTTTGGCTTTGAAAATGTGTTCATGGGTATATTACTACTACTAATACTATATATTTTATGTGGTTTTGTACACCATGCTTTTACTGGATCCGCGTTCGACCACTTGTCCTCTATATTGGTTCCGATCCCTACATATGCCAATAACTTTTATAAAAATTGATTTAAAGATTTGCTCTACTAATATACCATCTTAACTCGCCAAGTTTAAGACAAAGCACTCACAACCAAACCTCAAAGCAAAATGTCCTCCAATCAATCCAATACCGCACCTAAGCCTGTCGTCACCTTTAGTGACTGGCAAACTAACGCAATTAAATACATGCCTCCGAAGGTCAACGACAAGGGCGCCAAGTCCATCGCATTGATTAGTAAGCAAACAAATCGGTCACTCCATATTTCCACGCCTCTTATGATGACGTGGGGCATCAGCGATTTTGTTGATGATAAGGGCGAGTCCGATGGCAAGTACAGCATCTCACTCAATTTTCCGAACGAAGAATATAAGACGGCGGCCACCACCGAATTTCTACAGAAGCTCAAGGATTTTGAGAATCAAATCCTCGACGATGCGGTTAAGAATTCCGAGCTCTGGTGGGGAGAGGAAATGTCCCGCGAGGTTATCAAGCACACCTTCTTCCCATTCTTGAAGTACAGCAAGAATAAGGACACCAAGAAGGTGGATTATACGCGCCCGCCGTCTATTCGGGCCAAGGTACCTTACTATAATGGGAAGTGGGCAGTTGAGATTTACAGTCCCACTTCCGAGTTGCTGTTTCATAGCGAAAATAGTATGATGTCGCCTATGGATTTTGTTCAAAAGTTGAGCAATGTCGCCTGTGTTATCCAGTGCTCCGGTATCTGGATCGGTGGAAAGGGTTGGGGACTCACCTGGAAGATGATCCAGTGCGTGGTTAAGCCGCGCGAGGTTGTGAGTGTCTACGGTAAGTGCCACATCCAGTTGTCATCCGAGGATGTGGATCAGATGAATAAGACTAGCGTCCCTGCCAGCGCTCCGGCCGACGAGGATGATGATGACGCGGTCGATGCCACACACTCGGGTCATGCGGTCACTTCGACCGAGGTTGAAGACAGTGATGCCGAGGAAGAACTTCCCGCACCGGCCCCTCGACAAAATCCGGTTCCAACTTCGGCTCCAATGACGCCACCGGCAGCCGCCGCGGCGGAGCCCACCAAGACTAAGAAGATCATCAAGCGGAAGGCACCGTAAATATTCCCCTTAAACCATTCATCCAATAAAAATAAACATGTGTATATTTGTATTATATTGTATTTTTTTCCATACAATACAAATTAGATCACGTTGAACATTAGGACAATTACAGAATATAAACACAATGCGTATTGTACATTAACGGTGGCGGTAAAATGCCCAATCAATATTTGATGTATATCGCCACTGGATTCTATCTTTTTTGTTATGTTCCCGAATTGTACGCCAATTACATCAACAAAAATGCCAATATCTACAATTTACCCGAAAAAATACTCCTGCTTTTCGGCTCAATCTTCGCATTCTCATATTCGTTACAATTGGGCGATATTTCCATTATTACCAATTATTCGTTGGCACTCTTCATCGACATTATCGCCATTGTTATGCGAAGTTATTATGTCATCCTCAATCGCAAACAAAATTTGACCATTACGCATCATTCACTACACGCCACACATGATATACAACACGCCACACAACATATTTCTCGTGATTCACCGGTGTAATATACTACGTCAAATACACATCGACCACGATGTCCGATGTCTTCTGAACATCGTAAATGTTTTCACCGTTTATTCGGGGAATTCCGAGCCCTTTTAACACCACCGTTTGTTCAGGCACCAGCTGTAGTTCCGATCCCAAAATATTGAAACCGTATCCCGGCGCCAAATCCACCCGTACACCCCCCTGTAATAATACGGTTCTTACATCACACGTCATTTCAACCATGATGTTGTTGTTCTCGTCAATGCTTATGTGGTCCGGTAATATTGGATAACATTTCACATAAAAATCACTCCCAGATAAATCATACACCAATTCGTGGTGCCACAGAGGTATCACAAATACCTGATTGTTGTGGTGTAATTTGTACAATTGTTGGTCCAACAAATCCTCTATATTGGGATTCAATATCACACATAAATCATCCTTGGTCTTTTCGTCAATCACCTCCTTTACCTTTAATATAAACGCGTCCGTTACTCGCAACACATCGCGATAATTGTACAGCATTTCGTATAATTTTATCAACATCGGCTTGTTTATCTTTCGAATAAAGTCAATGGACCTGTCTTCACAAATACTCGTAATTTTTTCCACAAAATTGTGAAAAAAGTACACAATGTATTTGTTCTCGTGTAGGGGATTCTTTTCTTGGAAAAGCGACGCAATAAACTCGCGCAATAATTCCGAATAAGATAGAGTGTGGATACTTCGTGAAGACACCTCGTGCGAATCGTAATAGTCACATAAAAATGTGTAAGCCTCGGTTATTTTTAAAAATCGGTCGGTCGCGGCCGGATCAGAATTCTTGTCGGGGTGATACTTCAATGCCATCCGACGGTACTGGGTTTTTATCGACGCCATGGGGTCACTGCCGTCATCCAAACAAGGCACATTCTCGGCGGCGTATTCCAATATATCCAATGCCTCTTCATAATTCATAGTGGTACAGTTTTGCTATGATATAAAATAACATACTTTCTAAATGGTATATCGGACGGTAATTGTTATTGTAATATTTCAAAAAAGAATGGGTCTTATTTAGAATGTCCGACATGTCCTGGTTTGTCAAGAAACCCACCTGCTTCTCACCCGTCTTCTCCGGATGAAAACTAATCAAATAATACAATATGTACCACAAACATTCGACCATGTCCAAATTATAAATGAGAATATCGTAAATAACGTCGCGGAATCCCGAAAACGTCAGCCTCTTGTGGTTTAATATCTCCTTCAGAATATTGTCACATACCACATTGAAAATGTCCTTGGGTATTTGCTCCGCTTCTGTAATGTTCGTAAAAGAATACAGCTCCTTGATATTTATTATCTCGTTGCTATCAACCATGTCGAGAATGTCCATGCTACTACCACATTTATCCAACCTCGCTATCTTCTTGTAATCCGCCTTCGAGGGACGACCAACATTCACTATGTGACACGCCTGTAAAATATTATTCGGCAAAAAACTCACGTTCTCCGTAATAATAATGAAATGTATTATGATGTTGCCACCTAATCCGTATCTGGACGAACAACTCTCGGAATACTGCTGAATATAACTGTAAAATATGTCCAACAGTTCTCCGTGAATCATGTGGAAATTCTTACAAACAATGAAACCCACCTTTTCCGTCTTTACCGAAATAATGTCAACTATCTGAAGGAAAATATCGTTCCACAGAATCTTTGAATTACAGCCCAACAACGACATGTCAATCTCGTAATGAATATCACTGATATGGTACGTATATGTCTGCTTTTCCGTCTGTATTGTGATCTTTTTCTCGTACTTGAATTGAGACGGACTGTATTTTTTTAATATTTGGAGAACCTGCGAATATTTACCCGCCCCCGTCGGACCATATACAATCAAATTACCCATCTGACTACTCTTCTCCGGTAAACGCTCTACAAATGGTACTAATTCGGAATGTATATTGGTACTTTTTACGGAATTCAAATATTCCTCATAATGGGTCTCGTAGAATTTCATAGGATCGGAATTATGATATTGTAATGATACTACAATATAATATTATATCAGTTACGCACTACTTTACTTTCGCTACCACTTCATTAGAATACACACCCCGTTTGGGTAGTGATACCCTGCGCCAAATACACCAAATACGCGCCATTTACATATAATACCGGCAACACAAAGTAACACGAATACTCCAACAATTCATTTATACGGTGCGAACCCTCCTTTTTCTTGTAAAATGTGAAAAAAAACATGAAAAATAACACGAAAAGCAACAACTCCATCATCGCAAACAATTTAAACGTCCCCATGTTTGAACTTAGTTCCGAGAGCGATCTCAAATGAATATCCTTTCCGTAACTTATGTAATATATCGCAACGACTAACAATATAAATGCTATCGTGGTCATCACCATTGGCACACCGAACGCCAACCAATACGGTATTGCCGTGAAAAATATCCCAAACTTGATCGAAATAATCCCCGCCAATGCCACCGTAAGTATGATCAATGCCAGCGGCGAAGCACCGTTCACATACAACAATATATTGATAATCAATAACACCAATAACGCAATAATAGTAAAACTCGAAAAAATGATTTTACGCAGAGCACCCAAACCATTCTCGCCCGTAAATAATGCGTAAAATTTGCTCAAATCTAAAACGGTCTTGATATCTATCAACTCCGCCACAATTGTATAACTCGAAATTAATATCAGGAAAAACAGAGATATTATCATCACACTCTCAAATTCCTTCCTGAACATTAACGATGTAAACATGAAATATAATACGATAAATACAAAATTTATTAAATAAATGAAGGGAAAACAGTCCATATTTAACCGATATATTATTCCTACAAAATAATTATTGTAGATACGTGCTTTCCACCCATTCAATCAACGTTTCCGCTTTACATGCCAAAAAACCCTCTTTGAATTTTTTCAGACTCAAAAACTTGGGCGTTTTCATCCCCGCCTTTTGGTAATAAACGTACGCCCCGAAACGCCCGCGCCTCACACTCATCTCCGAATTCAACTCTCGCAATATATTCATGTTGCTCTTCTCTTTGGTCTGGAGAATCGCCGGCACATCCTCCAACGTAATTTCCACCGCAGGTTTAACATAACTACCGCATGATTTTTTATTCTTACCCCACTCTAAATAATGACCATATCGCCCCTGTTTTATATGTATTGGTTCTCCTTCCCATTCACCTAAACAACGGTTTGGTACGTCTTCCAACTCCTCGACCGTGTATTCTCCGCGCTTCAATCGATCCATGTCCAGTTGGACAGTTTTTTTTATCGGTATCAATCTTTCTTCGGGAGAACCGTGATATTTGATTATGGGACCGTATTTTGTAAACAATACCACATGGTCCGCGTCCAATACATACGTCTGTTTTGATAATGTGTTCAGGGGCTCCAGCATCCCTTTAATACGTTGGTCGCATTCTCCACACAATTCATACCACGGGGGTCCCGCCACAGATATCGCGTCAAGACTTTCTTCCAGCTCACGCGTATAATGGTAATCAAACAACGGATTGAAATGTTTCAACAGGAATTCAATCACCAATGTCCCGGTTGGCTGAATGACGAGTTTCCCCTTTTCGTTCCCTATCACCCTTTTCACCGTCTCCGTCGTAATCTGCCTTTCTCCGCGCTTCATCGCGAATTCTTCACATATAATGGTCTGGCCTTCAATGTCCGTTTTTTTTACATACCCCCGCTCCTGAATAGTATCGATGAACATCGCAAATGTCGACGGACGCCCTATCCCAAAATCTTCGAGCTTTTTAATCAAACTCGATTCCGTATAATGCGTGTGGCGATGACGAAACGTCATCTGCGACGCCAGTTGATGAAATTCGATACACGACTGCTTCTCACTAATCGTTTTCAAATACAGTTGTGTACCCACCGCCTTACTCTGCTCGCTTTCGAGAGAACCCGGGGTGACTACCTGCTTCCACCCCAAAAAAGTCGGCACCTCCATGCGGTGTGTGTAATTTGCCTCTGCTATTGGAGACGTCACACTCGCCACGGTGATTTGATACTCGGCCGCAGACATACAACTCTCTACGGTGGTACGCCAAATCAATTGATACAGTGCGCCCACTTTACCCACATATTCCTTCCCCTCCAACGCCGACACCTCCAGATGCGTCACACGTATCGCCTCGTGGGGATTATTGGTATCGCGGTTCTCCACCTTTTCCGCGTCGCCCAAATGCTTCGGACTCCACGTTTTCTCAATGTACCCCCGGGCTTCCGCCACAAACTGCGACGAATATTTGCGATTTTCCGTTCTCATGTATGTTATGTGGCCATTCTGGTAGAGAACCTGACAAAATTTCATCGTATCCTTCGGCGATAAATGGAGCACATTGCTCGCGGCTTGTAACAAACTGGATGTATTGAACGGCTTGGGGGGCGCAACCTGCGTGCTCTTCGGAGAACCCAGCGAAAGCACGTGCGAAAAATCGCGGGATTTCTCCATAAATTCTCGCACCGCCCCCGCGTCTGCGAATTCCTGTGACAACACAAATTCCAGATGACGGTCCGTGAAATCACCCAATATTTTGTAACTCTTTTCCAGATCCTGGCCACACTCCTGCTCATTGTCGTAGACCAACCTCAGTGCCGGGGTTTGACAACGCCCCGCACTTAAACTGTTCTCCTTGTCATAATACATGTATTTCCACAGCACGGGGGATACCTTGAAACCGATCAACATGTCCAATACCTGGCGCGCCCATTGTGCCCTCACCAAATTCATGTTTACCGTTCGGGGGGTGGCAACCGCGCGCAACAATGCGGGGGCCGTCACTTCGCGGAAAATGATTCGTGGGGTCGTTTCTACATTCAATCCGAAGATGTCACACACGTGCCATGCGATCGATTCGCCCTCGCGGTCGTCGTCCGTCGCCAACAATATGTTGTTTTCGGGAAACTGCCGGATCACGTTCTCCAACCATTCCACGTGGGCCTTTTTGGTCGACGACAAGGAAAACGCAATCTCGTAATTCTGCCGACGATTGATCGATTTTAAACCGTCAATTTCACGTAAATGTCCGACGGTGGCCACGCATTTATACCGAGAACCCAGGAATGTTTCGATTTTCGCACATTTGGATGGCGATTCCACAATGATTAGATAAGTATGGTCGCCGGATCTTACGTAGTTCTCCGTCGGACCCTTGTATGGCTTCTTCTTCTTTACAGGCATATAGGAAAGGAGCAACATGTATTTATGTCGTTTTACCTAATTTGTACCGCCTCGTCGCCCATGTAAAATGTCAAAAGTGTAAAAAATTGATATAGATAATTTAGTGTGAAATATACATATGTATATATCGTATAAGATAAGATAAGATCATGAACCCCCAAATTTCTGAAATATCCGAAAATAACAGTATTTATCGATTCACCTTGAGTAATATCAATGTGAGTTTAGCCAATGCCTTGCGGCGCATCATTCTCTCGGAAATTCCCACCGTGGTCATTCAAACCGAATTTTACGAAACCAATCAATGCCACATCACCGTGAATACCTCGCGCATTCACAACGAAATGATCAAACAACGCCTCAGCTGTATTCCTATCCACTCCAAGGATTTGTCGCAACTACCCGGCAAGTATATACTGGAAGTGGACGTCAACAATGATACCGACAGTATCATGTATGTTACCACGGAACATTTCAAAATTCGTAACAAGGAAAATGGCAACTATTTGAAGCGGGAAGAGGTGCAGCGCATTTTCCCGCCGTGTACTTTGGCGGGGGGATCCTACATTGACTTTGTACGCCTGCGTCCCAAAATTAGCGAATCTATTCCGGGTGAACAACTCAAATTGACCGCGGATTTCTCCGTCAGCACGGCCGATCATAACAGTATGTTTAATGTGGTTTCCAAGTGTACCTACGGCTATACCCTCGACCACGAAAAGATTGCCGAAGCCTGGCAAAAACAGGAGGACCAACTGCGCACCCAGGACAGCATCAAAGAATCCGACATTGAATTCAAAAAGAAAAACTTCATGCTCTTGGATGCGCAACGCATTTACAAGGAAAACAGCTTCGATTTTCAGATACAAACCGTGGGGGTCTACGATAACCGCGAAATTGTGAAAATGGGCGCCCGGATTCTTTACGAGAAATTTTTACAAATGGCGGAGAACCTGGACGCCAATTTGGTCCCCATCTTGAACAGCGAAACTACCATGGATTTCTCGTTTGATGTCCTTATTGACAATGAAGATTACACCATGGGCAAGACGATTGAATATTTCTTGTATGAGAAATACTACGTACAAGAAAAAACCCTCAGTTTCTGTGGGTTTAAGAAATTTCACCCGCATGATACGAAGAGCACGGTGCGACTGGCGTTTACCGAACATGCCGACAAATCCATGGCCAAGCAATATGTCCGCACCGCCTGTATGGACGCTCACGAACTCTTTAAAACGGTCTACAAATTGTTTTGAAGTGAGTACAGTGGGGGAATATATCCCAGTATGTAAGCTTTGACACAAATACTTAGTATGTGAAATACCACGTGATACCGTATCCATATGTGGGGATAAACGTAGGTCATAGCATACGTCTGAAATATTGACGCGGCACCCAGATAAAACAAAAAAGTGGGCAGTCCGGGTGGAACGTACCATATCCCACTGCCCAAATAGACTACAAAGGTATATTTGGCATAGATGAGGTCCAAATTACGACGCCAGCCGTGTACCGGGTGCTGCCAATAAAGTAGCGAACACGACATGGTACCAATGGATGTTAGTGCGTGTAACCACAGTGCCCTATGATACGCCACGTAAATGGGCAGCACGGTAAAACACGAGGTTGCGATTAAGATGCGCGATTCCGTGGGAGTGATGGAGAATTTTATTTTTTCAGCGCTCAGCATGGGATGGTAGGTAGGATACACAGGTGCGTTATTTTTATGTTTTTTGTTACGAACTAATATGCTATTCAAAAAAACAAACCACCCAAAAATACAAATGTACATATTTGTATTTTTACCGATTTACAACCACTACAGTATAAGGTGTTTTACGAACCCGTGTAAAAAATTACAAGGCACAAACTAGGCTACCTTTTTTTGTTTTTTATGCGGCGACCGGATTGCGCGGCTTCGGTGCCGCCCGCTCTCTGAACCCCGAGAAGGATTTGACCAGTACGCGACAAAGCGGGCAAAGGATCGGAAACGACCTTTCTAGATTCGTCTTTACCATCAACATGAAGCAATTTTTCCCAAATTGGTGGTTGCAACCACAGACTGCCATTTCTTCTACTGTATGGTGCTCCAGGCAGATCCCGCAGGGTTCCTCCGTGGGCCGTTTCAGTTCCGAAATTTTCAAAACACGCGCCCGTTTTTCAGTTCGTTTGATCCACCAGTCAATCAGCGGGTCTTTGGCCTGTACAGCCTGTCGCGCTTGCTGTGCTTGGGCGGCTTGGCGTTGGCGGGCACGAGGGAGGGCCGCCTCTAAGAGGGTTTTCACGCGGTCCAGAAGGGCAATAAACTCCCCTATGTGTTCAGGGGTGAAGTCTCGGCTGAAAAGGCCGAAGGACCGCTCTAGCGTTTCTAACCAGGTGAAGGCGTGCGACATTTTCGGGTGGGGGTCAGTGCTTGGATTTACAAATTCTGTGAATTATTTTCAATTTTTGTATGAAGGTATAGTTACATTAGTCGCTCCCACCCACGGCGATACGCGAACCACTCGACATGCGCATAAATGGGTGCGGTCGCGGGGATGTTGTGGGCGAGGTTGCACTATTCAACATATTGTGGACCACATTCCAACCGGGAAACGTCACTGTTGCGACTTGGCGGATATAGTACTGCTGGTATGGCGGTGCTGCGGTTGGTTGAACCGTGGCTGCGGGTTTCACACGCATGGCCGTCAACTCGATTTGGCGGTCCAACTCTTCGTCCTTTCTTTCATAATTGGGATTGTTTTTCTTCCAGGCTTGGATAGCTACCGCCAATGCCGTGTTTTTATACAGATTTTTGTTGACGATGGTCGAGCGGTTCATCGGACTGGTCGCACTCTTTTGTAGCCACGTTTCAATCTCCGTCTTTTCGTAACTGTAACCGTCTTCCGCTACTACGGGGGTTTTCATCAGCTTGAACGAAATGGGGCAAATCCAGTCCTTGTGCGGTTCTGTACCGGCGTCAAACATGGACGTTACCTTTTCCGCTGGTATCACAGGGGTGACCTCCGCGACCGGCACTCCCTGGTCCTGGATCTGCTGAATGACGTTCGCGGTGGTCATGGTTCCTTCGGTATAATGCTTTTTGTAATACTACCAAAATATTACAAAAATTATCAATTTTTTTCCTCGGCGACGTTTATTTTGATAATCTTGGAGTCGACCAATTCGTCCAACATATCAATCTTGTCCCGGGACCCCCCGCCCATCATTTTATCGTTGATGCGTTTCTCCATGCGCTTGTCCGAGGTAGAAAGCTCCTTGTAAGTCTCGTAGAGCTTTTCGTTGAAACGCTCGAAAAAACGCGTCATTGCCATCTGTTCATCCTTGTTCTCGAACTCTTCAATGTATTTCATTTGGTAATGGATCATACTCTGGCATTCTTCCTTCCACTCGCTCTCGTTCTTTACAAAAAAGGTGGTTGGTCGGTTTAACAGGGGGACCGCACAATGCATGGGGCGGTCTTCCGGTTTGAGTTGCTGAAAATATTTTTTTAAAATACTCGTGGCGCCCTGGTAATAGAAGCGGTTGTTGTCAATCTCTTGGAAATCGTCCTTGACGAACTTCATGGATTCCACAAACTGATCAATCGACATGGCGTTACTGCAGTGGGTGTTTAAATACACGTGAATATTGTTGTAATTGTTGGTGTTGTTGTTACTCGTGTTGTTGGTTATAGAGGGCTGTATGTTGGACAATTGGGGCTGTAATTCGGAGAGTTGCTTCTTGAGTTCCATAATTTGGTTACTCAATTGGTCCATCTTGTCGGACTCTCGGTTATCCTCTTGAACCACAGTTAGTGTGGTTATTTCGGGTGCTTTGGCGAAACATGTTAATTTATGCTTCCTTAATCCGGAGCGCGTCTTATATATTTTTTTACATGTATTACAGTCATACGTGGTACTGTCAGACGTGTTATTCATATTTTTGTCATGTTTTATGGATTTCAAGTGTTTGTCAAAAACATTTTTGTATTTTGTTGTATAATTACAGCATTCGCATGTTCGATATACCATGTATTATTAGTAATTATAATACACCTTTATATTGTTTTTTAACGATCAAACAATTGGACTTTTTGTGTCCAAAGGTTTAAACAATTGGACTCATTTGGACCCCTAAAAGGTTTGATTAAAAAGGCCCCGAGGGGGTCCACCCAGTTTTTTCTTTGAAGGTTGTTTTTTCATTTTTATTTCTGGCGGACTTTTTAAATTTGTTTTTAAAGACCTCTTAAAATCAAACAATTGGACTTTTTGTGTCCAAAGGTTTAAACAATTGGACACTTTTGGACCCCTAAAAGGTTTGATTAAAAAGGCCCCGAAGGGGTCCAC
>Ga0114959_10000433_pt1 | contig 39343 bp, 29 predicted proteins | sample C_130625_EF_Meta_FD_87317 | JGI IMG/M metagenome (GOLD analysis project Ga0114959, IMG submission 87317) | Freshwater microbial communities from Lake Croche, Canada to study carbon cycling - C_130625_EF_MetaG | ecosystem: Environmental > Aquatic > Freshwater > Lake | place: Lake Croche, Canada... | reverse complement strand
GTCGCATTGAGCTCCCTCAGCCCCGCATCGACAAACGGGTGCCCGAGACGGGCTGCCGCAAGATCCCGCCAACGCGGATCGTCGGGATCGATTTCCCCTCCATCCTCCCCACGCTGATCGGCACGGAGGGAGAAGAAATCGCGCCACAAGAGCTCAAACCACAGCCAGTACGTCCCTTCGTTGGCGCCATACGCCTGCTCGTACTCGGCAAGATCGAGCGCGATGCGCCGCGGCGAGAGGCATCCCCAGGCGAGCCAGAGCGACAGTTTGCTCGAGCCGTCCCATCCGAGCAGGTCGTTGCGCGTCTGCTTGTAGGTGTCGGGAAGCCGACGGTCGCGATACTGCTTCCAATGGGCGAGCCCCGCGCTTGCCCCACCGGGCGCGATCAGTGGCACAGCCGGCACGTCGATGGTCGGGCAGGCCGTGCCATCCGGCAGTGGGGGAAGCCGTTCGGGGCAGGGGATCGGCGCGGTGAATCGCGTCCCTGCTGCCTCGACCCGCTGACGGAACGGGGTGTAGGTGCGCGGCATGGCCGATGGCAAGAACGGCAGATCGGCGTCGGCAATCATGCGCATCGGGCATTCGTAGCGATGGCGCATGTCGACAGGGGGCGCTTCGTGGAGGAGCAGCAGATCGGACCCCCGCGCCCGCAGCGATTGCTGGAGATCGGCGAGTGATGCGAGGAGATGGGCCTCCTGATAAACCCCGCGCCGGACAGCCGGGTCGAGGGCGAAGACCGGCAGGAGGCGCTCGTGTGTCTCCGTTGCCGCGACAAGGAGGGGATTGTCGTCGAGGCGAAGGTAGCGACCGAGGTGAACTGTCACGTCCTGCATACGGCGGCACTCCAAACATGGTCGACCTGCAAACGAAACGTCGGGCCAGCGCTCGAAGACGACAATCTCGGCGTCCTCCGAGAGAAGTAGAGCCCGCGCCGCGGCCGATGCCCCCCGGCCACGCCCCCGACGATCACGAGCTTCATCCGTTCCTTCTCGGGGCGTTGCCCGGTCCCTGCGCTCCACGGGGTGAGAGTCTACCGGCTCGGTCGTAAAGCGTTTCGCTCCGGCGACGCAACGGTCGTCGGCAGTGAATCTCGACGCCGCACGACACCCCGCCTATCCGGTAGCCGACCCCGGCCGCTACGTGGTGAAAGGCCGCAGAGGAGCTAGTGACGGTGGCCGTCGTTCTGGTGGCTGACCGGGACGGCGCGGATGTCGGCGAGCGCCGGAAAGTCGCGGCGCCACTGCCGGATTTCTTCCGGGTCGATCGCCACCGTGACGACGCCTTCCACCTCCCCCGCGTCGGTGACCACATGGCCGTGGGGGCTGACGACGACGCTGCGGCCGTTGTAGGCGTGGCTGGGGTCAGCGCCGCAGCGGTTCACCCCCACCACCGCCGCCTGATTCTCAATCGCACGGGCCTGGAGAAGGGTGGTCCAGTGGTGAATCCGGCGCGCCGGCCAGTTGGCGATGACAACGAACATCTCGGCTCCGTGAGCTGTCGCAGAACGGAAATGTTCCGGAAAACGGAGGTCGTAGCAGATGAACGGAGCGACTCGAAGTCCCGCCCACGCGAAGTCGACGATCTCCTCGCCGGCCACGTGTGCGGTTGCCTCACCGCCGAGCGAGAACGGTTGCAGCTTGCTGTACCGCGCAAGGAGCGTTCCGTCGGGGCCCAGCGCCAACGCTTGGTTGGTCGCCCGGCCGCCGACCGGCGCCACCAGTCCGCCGACCACGGTGCAGGACCGCCGCCGGGCCAGGTCACGAAGGAAGCCCTCGCCCGCAGCCGCGTCGCTCACCGTCCGGGCGACGTCGAGGCTGAACCCCGTGAACGTCATCTCCGGGAGCACGACAAGATCACCGGGCCTGATCTCCGCCCCCTCGAGGAGCGCCTCGATCCGCTCCCGATTGACGCCTGGATCCTCCCAGGCAATGTCGAGCTGCACGAGATGGGCGTTCATGGAGGAAGTCCTCGGGGGCTGTCAATCCATGAAGGAGGCGAGGCCCGTGACACGATCCCAGCCACAGCCCGATCTCATCCCGCCGTGATTGTCGTCTCGGCGGGCTCACCGGTCCCGACAGCATTCACGGCGGCGACGCGGAATGCGAGGGAAATACTGTTGGGGAGTCCCATAATGGTCGCCACCGTCTTTGTGGAGGGCTTGTGTCCGTACCTTTTCCAGGTGGCACCCCCGTCTGGGCTCCACTGGAGAGCATAGTCGATGATCGGACTCCCTCCCGCGGAAAGCGGCGCTCCCCAACTGAGCGTCGCCCGATTGTTGGCGCGGATGACCGTCAGGGCCGTCGGTGTCGCCGGGATCGTGGCCGGAACCACCGCAGCGGACTTCGCGGTGAACGGTCCTGTACCGACGTCGTTCACGGCAGCGACGCGGAAGGTGTACGACCGGCCGTTGACGAGAGCGGGGATCGTTGTCGTGGTCGCTGTCGAGGGCTCACGGAGGACCGTCTCCCAGGTCTTTCCTCCGTCACTGCTGGTCTGGAGAAGGTACGTCGTGATCGCGACACCACCGGCGTTCACCGGAGCTTTCCAGGCCAACAGCACCTCGCCATTTCCGCGGGTTGCCTTGAGCGCCGTCGGCTGCCCCGCCAACGCCGCCGGCACCACCGCGGCGGTCATCCCGGTGAAGGCCCCGATGCCGATGCCGTTTACGGCGGCCACGCGGAAGACGTAGGCCGTACCGTTGGCAAGGCCGGTGACCGTCGCCGTCGTCGCCGGAGAAGCTTTGTGGGGGAACGTCTTCCAGGTCCGACCGCCATCGCGACTCGAATGGAGGACATAGTCGGTGATCGGCAGACCACCGTTCGAGGAAGGCGCCGACCACGACAGATTGACTTGGCCGCTACGACGGACCACCACCGGCACGGGCGCCGCACTGGCCGTCGTGGCCGGCACCACAGGAAGAGACTTGGCGGTAAATAACGCGACCCCGACCGAGTTCACGGCCGCAACCCGGAAGACGTACTCGGTCCCGTTGGCAAGCCCCGTCACAGTGGCCGACGTGGCAGACGATGCCGGGCGATCGATCGGTGCCCAGGTTCGTCCCGCGTCGCTGCTCAGTTGAAGGGCGTAGTCTTTGATCGGACTGCCACCGGTGGCCGTCGGCGCCTTCCAGGTGAGGGTCGCCGTGCCATTGCCACGCGTCACCCGCAGGGCAGTCGGCAAGCCGGCCGGCAGCGCCGGGATCGCCGCAGGAGTAGCGGGGGTGAAGGGGCCGCGACCGATTGCGTTGACCGCCGCGACGCGGAAGGCGTACGACGTACCATTGACCAGACCGCTGACCGTTGCGGTCGTCGACGCGGAGGCTCCGTCGGCAACGGTCTTCCAATGCGCCCCGCCGTCGGTGCTCACTTCGACGACGTAGTCGCTGATCGGCAGGCCGCCGGTGTCGACGGGGGTCGAGTACACAAGACGAACCTGCCTGCTCCCCGGGGTCGCCGTGAGGCTCGTTGCGGCGGCAGGCAATCCCAGCGGCACGACCGGCGCCGACGGCTCCGACCAAGGTCCTGTGCCGTCGGCGTCCTTGGAGGCCACCCGGAAACGGTAGGCCGTGCCATTGACGAGGCCTGTGACGATCACGCCAGTGTCGGCGGAGGCCCGGTCGGCGAGGCCGCGCCACGTGACACCGTCATCCAGGCTCTGCTCGATGGAGTAGCCGGTCGTCGGGAGAGTTGCGGGGGTAGCGGGAGCTTGCCAGGAAAGCGTGGCGAGACGATCGCCGGCTACGGCACTCAAGCCCGTGGGGGCCTGTCTGGCGGTGACGGTGAAGGTCACGCTCGACGCGAGCCCCCGGTCGTCGGTCGCGGTGATCGTCACCGGCTCGCGACCGAGCGGCGTCTGGGAGGAGAGCGACCACGTCCACGCTCCACCATCCAGACGCGTCACGATGCCGATCGAGGCCGAGAGGGAGACCGTCGTTCCGGCGTCGGTTGCCCCCCAGCCGCCACTGGCGGTGATCGCAGAGCCGAGAATCCCGAAGACGGAAGCGAGGCCGACCGTGACCGTCGGTGGCGTCGCGGCGGGAGCGTCGTTGTCGGCGATGAAGACAACTTCGGGGAGCGCGTAGGCTTCGCTGTATCCGGCATCCGACGTGCTGATCACATGGTTGACGTACGCGCTGTGCCTCCCTTCCACCACGGTGTCGTCGACGGCCGTCACCCGCACCGCCTGCGGTAGATTCCAAGTCGCCGGGGTGAACACGAGCGCGGCGCTGCCGTCAAAGGCGCTCACGGCGCGGATCTGCCCGTCGGCAGGCGTTGGAGTGATCGTCACGTCTCCCGTCGGCTGACGCATGAGCACCAGCGAGTAGGTGTCGCTCGCTCCTCCTTCGGTGACGTCGGTCTGGCCATCGGTCGGAAGGATCATCACCGCCGGGAAGTCGTTGTCGACGATGTTCACCAGCACGGAGGGCAATCCCACGCCGTCGTAGGCCGGGTCGGCGCTCCGGGCCACGTGCCGCACCGACGACCGATGCAAGCTCTGCTCGGTGGCATCGTCGACGGCGTGGACGACGACCGTTTGGGGAATGTCCCAGGTGTCGGGCGTGAAGCGGAGCGTGGTGGCCTGCGGGGCGGCAGCCGAAAAGGCGGAGAGGTGCTGCGGGCCGGCCTTGAGATCGACAAACACGTCCGCCGTGGGCCGCTGCCGGAGGGCAAACGTGTAGGAATCGTCGATCCCCGACTCGCTCACCGTCGTCGCCCCGCCCGGTTCGATGATCAGCCCCCCCGCTCCGGTCGGATTCTGCACGGCAGCGAGATCGGGATTGAGATCGAAAGAGATCTTACCGACACCAGTTTCGTCCCAGCCGCGGAAGTCGAGTTGCGATTGGAGGAGGTAGCCGGCGCCCCCAGAGTTGAAGGTGGCGTCGATCCATCCGCTGGTCATGTTGTCGAAACCGAACACGCCGTCGATCCCCGGGGCGATGTCGGCAACCAGCCACTGGAGATCACTCCACCTCAGGTCGATCCCCTGATCGGTGGGAAGGTGAACCGCGTCGATCATGAACACCGGTGCCTCACGGGAGCCACCCACACCACCGACCGATTCGGACCGCGTGTACCCAGTGTCAGTGGCGTCGAGCACACCATCTCCGTTGGAATCGAGCCCGATGGCCAGCGCTGTTGCGGTCGATATGATCGTCACTTGAGCGCCGGTGTCGAACATGAAGTCGCCGCTGACGATCCGGCTGCCGTGGTGGATCTCCGCGGTAAAGAAGGGAACGTTGGACCAGACCGGTGGATGATCCCCAGCGATCACCTGCCCCTCTGGCGAGAACGACACCCGATCGTCGACCGTGATCGAGTACCGTGGGCCGACCGGCGCGGTGAGATCCGTGGCGAATTCGGCGGCCATGAGGAAATTGCCCTCGCCGAAGGTCAGCCACGGGGTGAAGTCGAGCGTCGTGACGCGCCCGGCCATCGCCGGCATGCCGACAATCCCGAACGGCCCAAACATGCTGACGTCGCGGGATGCATCGGAAATGATGCGGGTATCAGCGCGCGTTTGGCGGGCGCCACTCGTGCCGGCGAAGTCGAGTTGATAGGGAATCGACAGATCAAACAGTTGCGATCCACCGACACCGATCTCGCTGAACAAACCTTCGACTTGGTAGGAGGGCGATGACTCGTTCATGTCGTCGATGGCCGTCTTGAACGCGAGAATCGTGTTTGCCCCGGTGTCGAGGAGCCAACTGTTGAAGATGTCAGGGCCGATGGAACGCCCGGAGGCATCACCGAACTCGACGGTCACGCGGGGTTGGTCGAGCGCGACGTTGTCACTGGCGCCGAGATCGATGAATGGCCGCGGCCCCGCGCCGTCGAGGGCGTATCGCTGTTCGAGCCGCTCGAGTTGGAGGCGGGGGCGACGCTTGGCCACGCCCCATCTCGCCGACCGAGGCTGTCTTCGAAGATCCATGGCAGTTCCCCCAACCGTTCGAAGGGCCGACGGTCCCTGTCGTCGGCATCAACCTCCCCAGAAACGACAGTAATATAGTCAATCGTCACCGGGACGACAGCGCCGCACCCGACCCAGCGTCCTCCCGACGCACGTTGCACAGCCTAGCAGGCTATGGAGAGCATGCCGGCCCGACCGCACGAGGCGGTCGCGAGCGCGGAGCTCTCGAGAAAACCGGAGGTTTTCCAGGTGGACTGGCTCCGCCGGCTGCCCCGCAGCCGGTTCGGTCATGGATGACTTTTTCCACGGGCAGCTAGCGGACGACACGATCAACCCGCGGCGCACTCGACGCTCCGCCGCTTCCGGCCCTTCCTTGCCCGGATTGCCGCCAGACAGTAGCGTCGCCTCCGCGGCGAACAATTCCTGACGTGCCATCGCACTCCCCCGGGGTGCCCAGCCGGACGATTGACTGCTGCGAAGCTGTCCTTGTCGGCGCCGTGCCGTTTCCAAAAATAGTTTGTCGAACACGTCGTCCCTGTCCCTTTCCATCGGAGTGAATCCCCTTGCTCCCGAGCCCCGCCCCGTCGGTCGATTCGATTCCTCCGACACGATCGCGTCGGATCGGCCGCGGAGGGCCCGGCCTGCGACTCCTGCCGGCCGCGCTGGTCGCCTACGGGATGTTCATCCTCATCGTCGGGGCCGTTCATGCCTGGCGCGGCGGAGACATCGACATGGGGCAACGGCTCCGCGAATACTCGCTGTTCCGGCGCGGCGTCTACCCCTGTCATGCCCTCGAGACAGATCCAGGCGGCCTGCGGATTTACAGCGTCTATCCCCCTTATGCGTTTCCCCTTTTTACGCTGTTTTTCGAGCCAGAAGGGCGCGTGCAGGGGCGGGTGATGATCGAGAGCCTCTCCGTTGCCAGCCTGATGGTCATCGGGCTCTATGCATGGCGGCGGTTCAAGCCCACCTCCGGCACGGCAGTCGCCGCCGTGGCAGCCACGCTCTCAGCGGCCATTGCCGGCAATGGAAACGCGTTCGCACTCGGACAATTCTCCATCATCTGCATGGGGCTGATCGCCCAGACGATGATCCTCCTCGGGAAGGGAAGGCCTATTGCCGCTGGCATCTGCTGGGCACTGGCGATGATAAAGCCCCAGATCGCCCTCTGCTTCGCACCGCTGTTCCTGTTCGGCGGGAACATTCGCGGGCTGGTCTGCGGCGTGGGCGTTCTCGGCATGCTCAGCCTCGCTGCCTGCGAGTGGACAGAGGTCCCGCTCCAAGCCGTCGTCGATCACTGGTTCTTTCGTTCGAACCTCAACTTCAACGGACACGCGGGCGCTCCCCGCGCCGTGGCCGCCTGGACCGGCCTGTCGCAGCGTCATCTCGTGGGGCTCGGCCTGGTCGCGATCGCCGGAGTGGCCCTGGGCGTCCGCCGACGATTGGCGAAGATCGGAGAGGTCGATCTCCTTCCGCTCGCCGGATTGTTCGCGGCGATCGGAGCCCTGGCGTTCTATCATCGTCACTACGACTACATCATGCTCTGGCCAACCCTGTTGGCCGCATTCGCCGTGGCCGACCGGCGGCGCGATCGAGCTTCTCTGGCCATCGCGGCAGCGATGTTCCTGTCGCTGGTCATTCCGGAGCGTTGGCTGAAGGACGTGCCCTACCAGCTGCTCGTCCGCAGTGCCGTCTGGGGAACGACTGGGGTGTGGGCGTTTGTCGTATCGCTTCCCAATCGCACGCCTGCCACCCCGGGTCTCGAGCCGGAACGTCAATCGTCGTCGCCCTCGGCAGGGCCGACGGCCCATTCGGAATAGGCCGCGCAGCGATCCACGGCCCAGGGCTACACTCCTTCTTTATGGAATCGTTCTCCGACCCCTTCATCCGTCTTCAGGGGCTCCTTCACCGCCCCGTCTCCACGCGCCCTGATTGGCTCAAGGCGTGGCGGAACGAAGCCCAGTATCTCCTCATCCTCGCCCGCCGGGCCAGCGACGATGACGACGAGGAACTGCTCCAGGAACTCGAGGATCAGGCCGACGAGATGGCGGCCATGGTCGAGGCGAGGCTCGCCTCCGAAGGCCTCTGATCGCCGCCGAAGGCCTCTGATCATGGATCGACTCGTCTCCTTCCCGTCCTTCATCGGAATCCCACCATGACGAAACCCGTGTCCGCGCGCTTTCCGCTCTCCCGCCGCAGCCTTCTCAGGCACGCTGCCGTCGGAGCGGCGACGGTCGCCTCGACCCGAGCCATGGCGGGGGAGGCCGAGCCCGGAGATGACCGGCCACTCACCTTTGCCTGCATCGGCATGGGGGGGCAGATGCGCGGCTACCTCCTTCAGGAGCTCGCCAAGCTTGATCAGCGGGTTGTCGCGATCTGTGACGTCGACCGGCAACAGCTGGAAACCGCCGGCAAGATCGAGGAACTGGCCGATGCTCGGGTCTACACCGATTACCGCGAGCTGCTCGCCGAGGAATCGGGAGTGGATGGCGTGATCATCGCCACGCCCGACCACTGGCACGTACCGATCTGCCGGGCCGCCCTCGAGCGGGGCAAGCATGTCTATTGCGAGAAGCCGCTGGCCCATTCGGTGGCCGAGTGCCGGGCGCTCGAACGCCTCGCCCTCGATCATCCCGCGCTCGCCACCCAAACCGGCAACCAGGGCTGCTCGACGGAGGGCTTTCGGCGCAGCTTCGAGGTGGTGCGATCGGGACTCCTTGGATCGATCCGGGAGGTCCATGTCTGGCATCCGGCCCATGGCTGGCCCCATGGCATCGATCGACCTCCCGGAAGCGATCCGATTCCCGCCGGCCTCGACTGGGACTTCTATCTCGGCACGGCGCCGCCGCGCGCTTACAAGACGGGCCTGTACCATCCAGGGAATTGGCGCGGCTGGTACGACTTCGGCGGCGGTTCGATCGCCGACTTCTGCTGCCATGGCTTCCAGCTGGCCTTCCGATCGCTCGACTTGGGCGCTCCGCGGTGGATCGAGGCCAGCGGTGACGATCTCGGCCACGAGTCGTTCCCCACCCGGTGCACGATCCGCTACGAGTTCGCAGCCAAGGGAGAACGCGGGCCGGTGACCGTGTTCTTTTACTCCGGTAACGAAAACCTTCCCCCCGAGGACGTCACGCGCGGCCCGGTTGGCACCACCGGATGCCTGCTGGTGGGGAGCGAGGGCACGCTGTCGGCGGGCCTGTGGAACACCGACTGCCAGGTGCGGCTGAAGGGGGAGAATGCTTTCAGCGGTGCCGATCATCCGGAGGTGGCGAAGATCGCCCGGACCGAGCCGCGGATCGACACCGAAGCCCTCAAGTGGGATCCGGGCCGGGTGGCGAAGGGGGAACGGCCACGCTGGAGCAAGGTGAACAATTCCCACATGTTCGAGTGGGTGCTCGCCTGCGCCGGAAGCACGAAGACCTACTCGCCATTCGAGGTCGGCGCGCGGATCACCGAGCTCGGCATGCTCGGCGTCCTGGCGTTGAGGATGCAGGAGCCGATTCAGTGGGATGCCGACACCTGCTCGGCCGTCGGGCTCCCCGCGGCCACGCCCCTCATCGATCCTCCCCCCGCAACGACGAAATACCTACCGGCGTAAAAGCGATTGAACCGGTCCGACCCGATCAGCCCCCCAACGAGGATCACGATGTCTTCATCACGGCTCCCGCGCTCCCCCCTGCAACTGATCATGCTGATGGCCGCGGTGTCAATTCCGTTGCAAAGTGCTACGGCTGACGAGGTGACGCTCGCCTTCGCCGGCGATGTCATGCTCGCCGACCTCCCCGGGGAGACCATCGCGGAGGGAAGGGACCCGCTCGCCGAATGGGCCGACATCTTCGACCGTGTCGACGTGTCGATTGCGAACCTCGAATGCGTCGTGGCGACGGTCGGTGAAGCGGTCGAGAAGTCATACACCTTCCGGGCCCACCCACGCGTGCTCGACGTCGTCCGCCGGCACTTCGAGGGCGTGTCGCTGGCCAACAACCATACCGGCGATTTTGGCCACGACGCCTTCCTCGAGCAACTCACCTTGCTTGAGAAGGCCGGCATCCGTCGCTTTGGCGGCGGCCGCGACTGTCGCGAATCCCGTCTCCCCCTGATCATTGATCGCAATGGCCTCCGCATCGCGCTGCTCGGCTACAACGACGTCCAGCCGCGCGACTTCGAGGCCGGGCCGACCTGGCCGGGGGTCGCCTGGGCCGTCGATGAGCAGATGGTCGCCGACATCAAGGCCGCCCGGTCGGAGCACAAGGCCGACATCGTCATCCCGGTTGTCCATTGGGGCTGGGAATATGAGCCGGCAAACGACCGCCAAAAGGCCCTTGCGAGGCTGATGATCGAGAGCGGCGCCGATGTCGTCGTCGGTGGCCATCCCCATGTCACCCAGGAGGTCGAGTACCACCAGGGGAAATTGATCGTTTACAGCGTGGGGAACTGCGTCTTCGACGGATTCGATCCCGGTCCGTCGCGCCAGGGATGGATTCTCCGTCTCCGCGTCGACAAGCTCGGAATGGTGGCCTGGGACACCGTCCCCTTGCAGATCGATGACGAAGGAACTCCGCACCTCGACCGGGAAACCGAATCGCCCGCCGGACTCCGGGGCGTCGAGGCCATGACGATGCGATCAGCGCGGCTCGAGACGCCCTGAGCGGTCGGCGGGTTGGAGGCCTGCTATCGGGGCGGGAATCAGGTCGCCGCCGTCTCCCGGCGAGGGATCCGGCCATCCCCGGCAGGAAGCAGGTTCATCGGAAAAAACGGCTCGATGTAGAGGTGATCGGGGATCCGGTCGGCGATCGTGGCGTGGAACTCCGGCAGCTTCGACCAATGGAGCTTGGGCTTCACGTGGTGCGCCGTGTGGTAGCCGAGGTTCCCGGTGAGGATGTTGTAGGTGCGGTGCATGATGTTGTGGGACGCCTCGTAGGGGTTTTGTGTGTCGAGGCCGGCGTGGTGGCAGTAGGTGTGCCAGCAGGTGATGACGTAGCCCGCCACCATCGGAATCGCGAACACGAACAGGGCGTTGAGCGGATTGAACACGAAGGCCGCTCCCAGCAGCGCCAGCACGATCAGCCCCATGCCGAAGAAGGCTGGCTGGTGGCGCGGGTAGCGCCACGACACACCAATCGCTCGAAGATAGCCGGTCAGCGCGATGACGGCGGTATATTCCAGTTCCCCCATCGTCGTGCCGTCGCGCCGCTTCCAGGCCGACTCGTCCTTCGTCTGATCGAGGTAGTTGACGTGGTGTCCGACGACATGGTGGAGCACCCAGGCGTTGGTCGTGATGCCGGTGTGGAATGCGTAGGCGATCTCGAGGAGCCGGTTGAGCACGGCCTGATGGAACGTGAAGAGATGCTGGTGGTGGTGGTTCCAGGAACAGATGCAGGCCTTCGGCCCGATCACGAGCACGAGCCAAGCGGCGAGCATCCACACGCTCCGGGCCTCGAAAAACACGAGCAGGTCAAGAAGGGAGAGGGTGACGATGCAGAGCACCGGGAGCACATCTTCCCTGTGGCGGAATAGGTTCATGGCTGCGCGTTGGGGGTGAGGGGGATTCCTAGAGGATCGTACCCCGTTCCCGGTCCGAGGCGAACCGGGGCCGCTTTGCCGCCGCCCCGATTTGCTCTTGCCGACGCCGCCGGCAGACAGGGATGATCACACTGCTTCAGGGCCGAAAGCGGGCCTCCGCACCGATTTGGCCCGGCCCCCCTCGCGAGATCCCCATGAGCTCCCTTCCACGCTCCCATCGTCCCGAGGGGATCCGCTTTCTGGGGGCGATCCACGGCCCGGCGGCAATCCACGTCCTGGCGGCGATGCTGGGGCTCATCGTCGCCACGGTCATGACGGGGCCCCGGTGCCAGGGCCAGGGCTTTTCGCTCGGGCCCACCTCCTCCACGCCAGTTGCATCGCCAATTCCCTGGCCGGCCCGGCCGCCGGCGCGGATCTATGTTTGCCCCTTTCCCATGGAGCCGGGCCTGCAGCAGCAACTGGAGCAGGCGGCAGCCACCGGCCTCCCCCAGGGGCCGCTGCGGCGGATGATGGCCGAGCGCCCACGCGTCTCCGACATGGTGACCGGCTTCGACCGCCAGGCTCCGGCCGGCTGGTCGATCGCCCAACAGGTGGCCAACGCGCTTGCAGGCGCCGGCCTCCCGGTCGTGTTTTGGAATCGCCCCGACCCGCCGCCGGCCGACGGCTGGCAACTCCGCGGCGAGGTGGTGACCCTCGACGACGGTAGCGCTGCAGCGCGTGGCCTCGTCGGCTTCGGTGCCGGCAACAAGAAGGTGGGAGTCGATGTCGTCCTCTGTGATCCGCAGACCGCCGGCGGGCAGGCGTTCTTCGTTCTCGACACCTCCGACAAGGGGCGGATGACCCCGGGGGCGGTGCCAATAGGCGCCGTGGCGGGCTTCAATCCGACGGTGATGATCGGCCGCGCCGCGGCGACCGCGACCGGCATCAGTGACATCACCCAGCAGGGGCGGATCTCGAAGGAGATCGCCGACGGGATCATCGGTGCGATGCGGCAGCACGGACAGTGACGGCGAGCACCGGCCGCGAACGCTTCGCGTGATGAGCGCCTCAATCAGCCAGACGCCCAAGCGGAACACCCTCGAGCCAGTCGATCACGCCGGCATAGGCCGGCACGCCGAGGCGTGCCCTCGCCTCCGAGTCCTTGGGAACGCGCGGCTCGGGGACGATCGCCGCCACCTGAATGCCAGCATTCAGCCCCGCTTCCCAGTCGACCGCCGAATCGCCGAGCATCCAGGCCGCGTCGCGATCAATTCCATGGAGGACGAGCGTCTCGTTGATGAAACGCGGCGAAGGTTTCCGGTAGGCGGAGGGCTCGTCGGGATGCTCTGGCGCGATGCAGATCGCCGCGAACAGATCCGTGCCGAGCCCGAGGAGGTCGAGCATCCGCCGGTTCACCGCTTCGACGTCGGCCAGCGTGAACAATCCACGCCCCACACCCGATTGGTTCGTGAACAGGAAGAGCTGAATCAACGCCTCCTTCGCTCTGAGGAGCGCCTCCCGCACGCCAGGAAGAAGGACCACCCCGTCCGGATCGTGAAGGTAGGGCACGTGCTCGATGAGCGTTCCGTCCCGATCGAGGAACATCGCTTTCGGCGGTCGCCGTAGGCTCGAGCGCGGGGGGGGTGGGAGGGGAACTTCCATCGACGCAGTTTGCGGTATGATCGCTGCACGATTCAAGGGCGATCCCGCCCCTGTCGCCCCGCCCGCAAGGGGCCTCCGAGACGACCGGCGGACTCGAGCGGACGCGGTGCCAGCCAGATCGACGCCGGCCGGGAGAGACTGAATTGGCCCTCGAGAGGCACCCGTGAACGCCAAACGTTTTCTCCACCCCGCGACCTCCCAAAGCCTGCCGGTTTTGATCGTCGGCGACCTGATGCTCGATCGCTATCTGGATGGTCCGGTGGAGCGGATCTCCCCCGAGGCCCCGGTGCCTGTGCTCCATGTCCGCCGCACGTTCGAGCGCGCCGGGGGGGCGGGGAACGTGGCAGCGAACGTCAACGCGATGGGGGGACGTGCCATCCTCATTGGCGCGGTGGGACGTGACCCTGCCGCCGACCTGCTCCGAAAGGTCCTGGGGGAAGCCGACGTCGACACCGCCACGGTGGTCGACACCCCCACGATCCCGACGACGACGAAGACTCGCCTGCTCGCCGGACACTCCCAAATCGCCCGCTTCGACGAGGAGTCTCTGCTCAACGATGGGGCGGCTCGGGACGCGATCCTCGAGCGCGTGGCCGCTCACCTCCCCGAGGCCCGGGTGGCGATTCTCTCCGACTACGCCAAAGGGGTCTGCGACACGGCCGTCTGCCGGGCGGTCATCGAGGGGGCTGCCCGTGCCGGGATCCCCACGATCGTCGATCCCAAGGGGGCTGACTTCAGTCGTTATTGTAGCGCCTCGGTGATCACGCCGAATCGAAGCGAGGCGATGGCCGTCTGCGGATACCCGATCCGCGACAGCGACGACGCGATCCGCGCGGCAGAATCGATCCGCGCCCGGTTTTCGATCGCGGCGGTCGTCGTCACGCTCGGCGAGCAGGGGATGGTGGTCGTTTCCGACGGACGCGTGGCGGTGATCCCGACCCAGGCGAAGGGGGTCTTCGACGTCACCGGCGCCGGCGACACCGCCGTGGCCATGCTGGCGGTCGCGCTCGCCGAGGGAATGCCGCTCGAGGACGCCTGCGTGCTCGCCAATGCCGCCGCCGGCATCCAGGTGTCGCGGATCGGCGCCGCGCGGATCTCCCGCAGCGAGGTGCTCGCCGCCATCGACGCCCAGTCGACGATCGCCCAGGGGAAAGTCCTCGGCCTCGAAGCGCTCCAAATCGCCGTCAGGCAGGCGCGGCTGGAGGGAAAGAAGATCGGATTCACCAACGGCTGTTTCGACATCCTTCATCACGGCCATGTCGCTCTCCTCGAGGCCGCGGCGCGGGAATGCGATCTTCTCGTCGTCGGCGTCAATTCCGACGCGTCGGTCACCCGGTTGAAGGGATCGCCGAGGCCCTACGTCCCCTCCGCGGCCCGGCAGGCGGTCCTCGCAGCCCTGTCGAGCGTGGCCTGGGTGTGCGAGTTCGATGGCGACACGCCGCTGGAACTCATCCGGGCGCTCGAGCCGGACGTGCTCATCAAGGGGGCCGACTACAAGGCCGCCGACGTCGTGGGGGGCGATCTCGTTCAGGCCCGCGGCGGCCGGGTGGTGACCCCGTTGTTCGTGGCGAACGTCTCCACGACGAACATCGTCGATTCGATCCTCGCCTCGCGGAAGGCACCCCCATGATCCTCCTCACCGGAGCCGCCGGCTTCATCGGCTCCAACATCCTCGCGGCCCTCAACGCCCGCGGCCACACCGACGTGCTCGCGGTCGACGACCTCACCGAGGGAACGAAGTGTGCCAACCTCGCGGGGAAGTCATTCGCCGATTATCTCGACGGTGACGAACTGCTCGCTTCGCTCGATGCCCTTCCCCCCCTCACCGCCATCCTCCATCAGGGGGCCTGCGTCGACACGACCGCAAGGGACGGAAAGGGGGTGATGCGGCTCAACTACACCTATTCCAAAACACTCCTCGCCCTCGCCGAGGCCCACCGCTGCCCTTTTGTCTACGCCAGTTCAGCCGCTGTCTATGGCGACGGCCGCAACGGATTCCGCGAGGAGCCTGCCTGCGAGGATGCCCGGACGCCGTATGCGTTCTCGAAGTGGGCGTTCGACCAGCATCTCCACCGCACCGGCCGCATCGCCACCGTACCCGTCGTCGGCCTCCGCTATTTCAACGTCTACGGCCCCGGCGAGGGGCACAAGGGGCGGATGGCGAGCGTGGCCTGGCACTGCTTCGGGGCGATCAAGCGCGGCGAAGCCCCGCGCTTGTTCGAAGGGAGCGACGGATTTCTCCGCGACTTCATCGCCGTCGCCGACGTGGCCGACGTGAACCTGTTCTTCCTTGACGCGGCGCTCGCCGGTCGCGGCCACACCGGCTTGTTCAACGTCGGCACCGGCGCGCCTCGGTCGTTCGCGGACATGGGGCGGATCGTGTCGGCGGTGACCGGCAGTCCACCGCCAGTCACGATTCCCTTTCCGGACGACCTCCGCGGCCAGTATCAGGCGTACACCTGCGCCGACATCACCCGGCTGCGGAAGGCGGGATGGACGCAGCCGTTCCTTTCGCTCGAGGAAGGGATAGCCGCCTACTGGAGCGAGATCTCGTAGCCGTGGGGCGGGGAAGCGTCTCCGTCGGATCTCATCAAACCGCCTTGGTGAGGCGGTCTCGGCGTTCGCCCAGCACCCGCAGGGCCGTGGCTTCGACCCGGTCGACCGTGATCGCCTGCATGCAGAGGTTGTTGCGGCAGGCCGAAAGTCGGTTGTTGGCCGCGTTCACACAGGGAGAGCAGGGGAGCCCGGCGTGAAGGATGTGGCTTAAAGGACCACGCACCCCGAACACCGCCGGCGTCTCGGGGCCGAAGAGCGTGATCACGTCGATCCCGGTGAGCGAGGCGAAATGGGCCGGGCCGCTGTCATTGGTGACGAGAAGATCGGCGAGGCTGTAGAGGACGATCAACTGCCGCATCGTCGTCTGCCCGGCGAGCGAGAAGCAGCGTGGATCCCCCACCTTCCTCACGAGCGCCTTGGCCGCCGCGGCCTCCGACGGCGCCCCGGTAAAGGCGATCCGCAGGTCGGGATTCGTCGGGAGGAGCCGACGGGCGAGATCGACGTAGCGATTGCTGTCCCACTTGCGCAGCGGCAAAAGATCGCTGGCATTGGCGTTGAGGAGGATCAGAGGCCCCCCCTCGGAAGCGCCCGAGGCCTTCATGATGATGCCGCGGACTTCGTCGGTCTCCATGGACGTCGGCTGGAAGCGCTTCAAGTCGGCGTCGAGCGAGCGGACATCGATGTCGAGGGCGGGCAGGTCGTGCGGATCCTGCCCCACGGCCTCGACCATCAACGACATCACCGTCTGCATGTGGAGATGGGGATTGCAGACGAGGCGGTGGGTCATGAGGTCGCCGCGCCACGGGCCGTCGCCGTGGTAGCTGTGATAACCGATCCGCCGGGCGGCACCGCTGACATAGGCGAGCACGGCCGAGGCCCGCGAGAACAGTTCGTAGTCGATGACGGTATCGATCCCGGCCGCGCGGATCCTTCCGATCGCCCCGAGCATCCCGCGGAGTGTCTGCACGATCCCACCGGTGGGCACCACCACGACGTTCTCCGGCGGGATGACGTCGAGAAGATCGAGGATCGGCCGGTTCTCGGCCAAGACCATGAAAAAGACGTTCTCGCGGCCCACCTTCTCGACAGCCGCCCGAAGGGCCGGGTAGGCGAGGACGGTGGCCCCCTGTTCGACGAGCTTGAGAAACAGAATTCGCTTCACCGGCCCGGTCGGCGTCCGCCAATCAAAGAGCTTGCGGAAGAGCGTCAGCACCGCGCATGCGGGGAGCCCGAGCCGCCGGTCGGCAAAGCGGATGGAATTGGCGTTCATGCGGAGGAAAAGGGAAGGGCTGCGGAAGGGCACGGGGAGTCGACGCGAAAGTATCGGCGGCACCGCGAGGGGAATCCATTGCAGGCCCCTCGCGAGGCCGCTGCAGCGAGTCCTGCCGGCGACGTCAGCGGGGGGAGAGTTCTCCGCCGACACCCCCCTGGAAATGGCAATCATCGCACGACTTTCGCAGGCTTTGCGAGGACGTCTGCAAGGCGGGCAGGTCGCGATCCACGATCGCCGTCCGCAGCGCTCCGACCGCCTCGACATACCCGACGGATGAGTCGCGAATCGTGACGTCCCGGGCTCCGAGGAGCGCACGGCACATCTCGTCGAGGGGAGAAAGCACAACCTCGAGCTTCTCCCACTCAGGGGCAGCGGCCGTGGCCTGAGCATTGATCCGGGCGTACGGCGATGACGGCCCCGCGTGGATCTCCGCCATCAATTCCTCGACCGCCCAATCATGGCGGGCGACGAACACCCCGACCGCGATCACGGCGACGGTGAGGAGGATCGCGGCGGTGATGAGGACGACCCGCTTCATGGCCTCTCCTGGTCAGCGAGCAAGCGGGCTTGCGCTTCCCGCGGCACCTGCTGCTCCGTGGGATCCCGCTCGCAAGCTCCGACCATACCATCCCGGACTTTTTTCAGATGCCGGAAACGCTCTTCCCCCGAGGATGACGCCGAGCATGGCGCGCCGCTACGATGGCGGAAGCCCGCGAATGCCGTGCCTCCGGGGAACCTCATCGATCATGCTGCTGCGTTGTGCCCTGACATTTTTGATGCTCGTTTTCCTCGGCGTGACGGCCGGTGCCGCCGAGGGGCCAGCAGACCATGGCGAACACGATTTTCGCGATGCTGTCGTCGTCTTCACGCTCGAATACGAGGACGACCTCCTCCCGGCTCCCCCGTGGGCCCTCGCCGAGGCGAGGATTCGTCGACTCGGCAACCTCTTTTTTCTCACTGGCATCCAGCCTCAGGGGCATCCCGCTGCGGAGATTGGGGACGCACCGCCACCGCCGGCCAGGCGATTTTGGATCCCGCTGGCCGACATCGTGAGGATGGCGGAATACGACGACGTTGAGTCGGCCCTCCGGGCCCTCGAGATCGACGAGGCTGCCGACGACGGTGGAAGGCCGGTCGTGCGGAGCGTGTCCGATAGCACGGGGAACCGTCCCAGCAAGACACCAAGCAAGACACCAAGCAAGGCAAGGAGAAAGTGATGGCACGGGGACATCTTCTCGGGATCGCTGCGGCAATCCTCGTCGGGCTGGTGGTTGGGCCGGGGGTGATCGCGGCTGAGCCTGTCGACGACGGCCCGGGGCGTTGGACGGTCGAGCGGGCCCGGGCATGGCAGAAAGCACAGCCCTGGTTGGTGGGGTGCAACTACATGCCGAGCACCGCCATCAACCAACTCGAGATGTTTCAGGCCGACTCCTTCGATCCGGAAACGATCGACCGCGAGCTCGGCTATGCGGAGGATCTCGGATTCACGAGCATCCGTGTCTTTCTCCACGATCTCCTCTGGGAGCAGGATCGGGAGGGATTTCTCGACCGCTGCGAGCAAGTTCTGGCAATCGCCGACCGGCACGGCATCAAGGTGATGTTCGTCCTCTTCGACAGTTGCTGGCACCCCGAGCCACGCCTTGGCCCGCAGCCGGCACCCCTGACGCACGTCCACAATTCAGGCTGGGTGCAGTCGCCGGGGGTGCCGGCGCTGCGTGATCCGGGGGCGACGGCCCGACTGCGAGACTATGTCACCGGTGTCGTGCGCCACTTCGCGGCCGACCCGCGTGTCGTCGTCTGGGACATCTGGAATGAGCCAGACAACTTCGACGGGGGAGCTGCCAAACGCCCCGGCCTCGAGCCGAAGGATAAGCCGGCGCTCGTCAACGCCCTGCTTTCGCAGGCGTTCGCGTGGGCTCGGGAAGCCGAGCCATCGCAGCCACTCACTTCGGGGGTGTGGCGCGACTCCGACAACATCGACACACTCGACGACTGCAAGCGGATCCAATTGGCCAACAGCGACGTGATCAGCTTTCACAGCTATGGCGATCCCCCCTCGCTCGACCGCTGCCTGACGAACCTGGCGACCTACGGTCGGCCGCTGTTGTGCACCGAGTTCATGGCCCGCCCCAATGCGAGCGTCTTTGACCCCCACCTGCGGATGCTCCGCGACCATGGCGTGGCCGCTTATTGCTGGGGTTTCGTCAATGGCAAGTCGCAGACGATCTACCCTTGGGATTCGTGGACGAAGTCTTATGACGGCCCGCCGCCGGTCTGGTTCCACGACATCATCGAGCCCGATGGGACACCGTTCCGTCAGGACGAGGTCGACTTCATCCGTGATGTGACCGGGAAGCGGTGAGCGCTGCCTCCTAGACAAGCGCTTCCACGCTCGGCGACGCCGAGCGTCGTCTGGCCAGGCCGGGGGGCTCAGCGGACGAGATGTCGGGGGAGGTCGGCGACACGTTCGCAGCCGATCTGCTCCATCACTTGGAGGAGCTGCCGGGTGAGGATCTCGGCGGCGTGATCCCCGCCGCGGTCGCCGAGGGCCGCGGCGGCATACATGAACGCCCGGCCGAGAAACGTGAACTTCGCCCCGCTGGCCAGGGCCCGGGCGATGTCGGGCCCGGAGCGGATCCCACTGTCGAGCATCACGGTCGTCCGTCGTCCCACGGCCTCGACGATCGGCCCCAGCGCCCGGATCGACGACTGGCCGGCGTCGAGCTGCCGGCCACCATGATTGGAGACGATGATTCCGTCGAGCCCGCGTGCCACCGCGATCTCGGCGTCCTCGACCGTTGCCACCCCCTTGAGGACCATCTTCCCCTTCCAGCGGTCGCGGAGCCGGGCGAGATCGTCGCCGGTAAGCCGGCCGGTGAATGTCCGATCCATGAAGTCGGCGAGTTGGCGGAGATCCATGTTCGCCGGCATGTAGGGGGTGAGCGTGGCGAGTGTCGGCTTGCCGCGTCGCAGCATCGTCATTCCCCAGGCCGGCCGAAGGATCATCTGGAGGATCGTCCGCGGCGTCAGCCGTGGCGGCACGGCGAACTGGTTGCGAATGTCGTGAGGACGGTAGCCGAAGGTGGGGACATCGGCGAGGACGACGAGAACCTCGCATCCCGCGCGCTCGGCCCGGGCGAGGAGATCCTCACGGACGGCCGGATCGACGGGGTTGTAGAGCTGAAACCAGAACGCCCCCGCCGTGATCCGGCCGATCGTCTCCAGGCTCGCGGTCGTGCAGGTGCTGAGGATGAAGGGGAGGCGGCGGGCGGTGGCCGCCCGTGCGAGGGCCTCGCAGGACCCGGGCCAGATCAGCCCCTGCAGCCCCACCGGGCAGATGCCAAGCGGTGCTCCCCACGAACGCCCGAAGAGCTCCGTCTCGAGCGATACCGGGCCATGATCGGCAAGATAAAACGGATGGAGCTTGACGTCGCGGAGGTCGGCTGAGTTGCTTGCCAGATTGACGTTGTCGTGGCAGCCGCCGTCGAGGAAGTCGAACACGAAGCCGGGGATCCGAGCCCGGGCCGCCGTCCGCAGATCGTCGACGCAAGGGTAGCGGTGGTCGAAGGGGGCGGCCATGCGGTCGGATCCTCGCCGGGTCAGGGGCGGGCTACGGAGACGCGCACCGGGGCACTGGCGAAGGTGTGCTTCATGACGAAGTTGATCGTCGCATGGACGGTCACCGGCACGAGTTGCCGCTCCACGGCCGGGGCGTCGGCGGCCGCCGTGAGCGTGATGTGACCAGCCGATTCCCCTCCGGTGAGGAGCGTTTTGCTGCGGGCCCCATCGATCTTCACCCCCTTGGGAAGCGGGTTGCCATAGGGCGTCTCGAGGTGCTGGAGACACATGTCGAGGGTGATGTTGCCCTTGTAGTCGGGGGCCCGTTCCACGGTGATGTCGAGCCGCTGCGAGTCCCCGGGCTCGAGCACCACCTCGGTGCTGCTCACCGTGATCCCACGGACGTCCATCGGCCTGGCCACCGAGACGGTGTGGAGATCGACCGGATAATGCCCCCGTCCCCCTCCCGGCATGTAGATCTCCTGGAGGGGATCGGCCCGGCCGTGGATCGCGAGGCTCGATCCGTCGGCCCCAGAAACCGTGGCGCTCCCCGTGATCGTGACGTTCCCCCATCCAGGCTGGGCGTCGGCGGCGGCCTGGAGCCAGATACAGCCGTCGTTGCCGGTGGCAAGGATCCGCCCGGGAACGGCCGTCACCCCGGCAGGGAGGCCGTCGATGGCAAGTTCGATGTCGCCCATGAAGCCGTTTCGCCTCAGGGCTCGAACGTAGATCGGCGCGGCGAGCCCCGGGGCAAGGAGTGTCTTGTCGGTGTCGGCCTCGAGCACGAAGCCAGGGGAGGCGGGGCCGACGCGCAGTGCATAGGGAAATCCCGCCCCGCCGCGGCCGTGGAGGTCGCGGATCTCGATTGTGTATTCGCCATCCGCCGGAGCGGCAAAGCGTTCGAGGGAGGGGTCGGCGGAGAGCACGCGCTGATACGTGGCGTCGTCGGCCTCGGTGAGGGGCGTCCCATCGGCCTTCAAGATCCGCAGCTTGGCATCGAGATTCGAGCCGAGGCGGCGGGCGAATACCTCGAAGGCAAACGCCTCTCCGGCCTTGGCGGTGAGCGTGAACCGGTCGGCCTGGCCCGGGCTGTCGAGATCGCCACAGACAACCGACGGGCTGCCGATCACAAACGTCGCCGCGGTGGCCGGCGCCGCCGACCCATCCGCGGCCTGGGTCAACGCCGGCGGTGTCGCGGGCTCGAGGAGGATCGTCTCGGAGGTGACAAGCACACCAACCCCGCCAAGTGGACGCCCCTCGTACTCAGGCGCTACCAGGAGCACGCCCGGAAGCGCCTCGACCGGAATCGCCACCGGCGTGGGGCCGAGCGGAAGGGGCCCGTCGGTGAACAGGCGGAGGAACGCGGTGGCAGCGGGAGCGACCGCCAGCGGATGCACCGACCTCACGAAGGGGCGCGGAGAAGCCTCGATCGAGTACGTCCAGTCGGCATTCCCCTGATAGCGGACATCCCGAACCTCGAGGAGATACTCGCCCGCTTCGAGTGACTCGCCCGCAAGGAGCGGATCGCCGGCGAGGACGTTGTCACTGGCGGCGATCGTCTGGCCGGCAAGCGTCCGCAGCGTGAGCAACGGATCAACCCGGCTCTGCATGTCGTGGAGTCGGTTCTGGAGGCGCTGCGCGGTCAGATGGAAGACCCACGGGCCGGTGGCCTCCACGCGGATCCGCCACAGATCGACGTCCTCTCCCTTCTCGAGCGCCCCACAGAGCGTCGCCGGAAGCGTGACAGGCTGCGCCTTCTCAATCGTGTCGTTGTCGGCTTGCTCCGCCACGATGGCCTCGCGGGCCACGACGAGCTGGCCCACCGTGCTCGCTCCGTGGGGGGTGATGACGCGGAAGTCCCGGATCCCGGGAACCGCATCGGCATCGCAGCGGATCCGCAGCCGCGTCTTGGAGGCCGAGACGTCGTTCTTCTCCCGATCCTCAGGCTTCTCGGTGTCGAGGGGGACAACCTCGGCATGGACGCCTCCTCCGGAGACGATCACCGCTCCGGCCCCGGCGAGGTTGTAGCGGGCCGAGAGCTCGTGCTCGGTCGTCGCTCCCACGACCGCCGCTGTGGGGCGGAGGCTCATGAGCATCGGATAGCTGTTGTTCGTCTGCGCCTCCGCCGTGCCGGCAAGGAAGACGATCCCGAAGAGACTCGCCAGACGAGGGAAACGCATGGTCACCGCACAAAAAGAAAGTGCTTGGAATTGATCAGCGCCCAGAGCATGTCCTGGAGACCCTCGGTGGGCGATGGAGAAGCGGCGACGATCTCCGCCCCGTCGGCGGCCTCGAGCGGCGACGGCGGTCGGGAGAGGGTGGCGAGATAGAGCTCCTCGACACAGGTCGCCACCGGGGTGCCGGCGGCGACGAGCTTCGCCACCCGGCCGGACGCGTCGGCGACCTTCGTGGCGACGATGTCGCCGTTGAGGGTGTGGAGGGCCTGGGCGAGATTCTCGTCCGGGGTCCGCTCGCACTCGCAGACGCTCGCCCGCTTCGGTTTGCCGAAGGTCACGAGGAAAGGGTTCGTGTTTGCGGCAGCGGCGTCGGGGAGCTCGATCGCCCGCGTTCCGAGGGGAAGGCTCGGGTATTTCGTCCGCACCCCGGTTGCCTCGTCGATGCCGTCAAGGAGCGACTCGGCCCCCAGGCGCTTGACGCGGTAGTGGCTGTAGAACCGCTCGTCGGCAGCGTTTCCGGCGGTCGGCTGCGACTCGAGCTGATAGAGCCGTGAGGTCATGATGAACCGCATCAGCCGGCGGACGTCGAAGCCGCTGCCACGGAACTCGGCCACGAGGAGGTCCATCATCGCCGGGTTTGACGGGGGATTCGTCGAACGGATGTCATCGATCGGCTCCACGAGCCCGCGGCCGAGGAGATAGGCCACATAGCGGTTGACGATGTTCCGGGCGAACCAGCCGTTCTCCGGAGTGGTGAGCCATTCAGCCAGGGCGATCCGGCGGTCCTCGGCGTTTTCCATCGGCTCCCCCTCGAGCGGCGTCGGCTTCATCACCGCGCCCGACCGGGGATGCGAAACCTCGCCGGATGGATTGACGACGACGATCGTCTCACCGCCGAAGATTCCGAACTCGGCGCTATTCTTCGAGGCGACGCGAGCGAAGAAGGCAGCGAAGCCGTAGTAGTCGGCCTGCGAGATCCGTTCGTAGGGATGGTGATGGCATTTGGCGCATTGGAGCCGCGTCCCCAGGAACAGCTGCGCCGTCGACTCGGCGAGATCGGAGGGATTGTTGGCGATGCGGAAATAGTTGGCCGGACCGCTGGCGAAGATCGATCCCTTGGCGGTGATCAGCTCGGTCACGAACCGGTCGAACGGTTTGTTCGTCCGGAAGCTCTCCCGCAGCCAGTTGTGGAGGGCCCACATCCCGCTCTCGCCGAGAACGGCCGAGTTGTTGCGGATCAGGTCGGCCCACTTCAGGCTCCACCAAGCGGCGTAGCGATCGCCATATCGGTCGCGGGCCGGGTCGCCGGTGAGGCCGAGCAATTCATCGACGAGCCGTTCCCGCTTGTCGGCGGCGGTAGAGGCGTGGAAGGCGCGGGCCTCGTCGGCGGTCGGCAGCCCACCTATCGAATCGAGAAAGGCGCGACGAAGAAAGGTGGCGTCGTCGCAGAGGCCCGACGGCGTCAGGCCGAGCTCGGCGAACTTCTTCCCGGCCACGGCATCGAGCGGATGAGGGCTCGTCCAGCCGGAGAGGTCGGCGGCGGCGGCGAACGGAACGACAAACGTCGCGATCGTGGCCTCCCCCCCGAACCGGGCCATGACGGCCCCCTGGCCCTTGCCAACAGTCGTCGCCACGCCGGTCGGGGAGACCTTCACGACCCCCTCGTCCATCGCGTCAAACCGGGCCCAGCCCGTGACATCCCGCCGCCGGCCGTCGGCATACGTCGCCACGACCCTGATTTGCTGGGTGGTGCCAGCAGCGCCCACACGCTTGGCCGGGTCAACCTCGAGACCCGTCACCGCCACTGAAGAGCCCGCAGGGCCCGGGGCACCGGCCGCGATCCAGGAGGCGAGCAGGGCGTAGTCGGCTGAGTCCTGCGCGAGCCGCGTCCCGCCGCCGTGCGGAATCCGGTTGCTCGCCTTGCCGAGGAGGAGGCTCCCGTCCGGGTTTGTCGGGCAGATGCGGCGGCCCCGCGAGGCGATGGCGATCGAGTTGAAATCGACCTCTGGATCGAAAGCCATCACCGAGAGGACAAATCCCCCCTTGCCATACTGGCTGGCGTGGCACGTGCCGGCGTTGCAGCCGGCCCGAGTGAGGACGGGAAGAACGTCCCGCTCGAAGTCGGCCCGCGTCGGTGCTACCACGCCGCTCACCACCACCTCCACCGTCGCGGTTGCATCACCGACCGAGACCTCGATCCGGGCCGAGCCATTGCCCACGGCCGAGACGACGCCGGTGGCGGAGACGGTCGCCACGTCGGGGGTAGCGCTCGAGAAGCGGGCAGCGCCTGTCAGGTCATCGATGGTCTGGGCCTCGATGCCGTGTGGCGTCGCGGGCCGGACGAGCAACTGGCAGCGTTCGAATCCGCCGTCGAGCGTCACCTCGTGGGGATGGACAACGATCCCGGGGTCACCGGCCTGGGCCGCCATCCCTCCGGCAGCCAGGACCGCCCAGAGTGTTATCACGCCGAAAGTCCAGGGCACCCGCGCGGAGCGATTCAAGGACGTCAGATCCATTCGCGCACCGGTTCCCCTTCGATGAGCCGGATCGGCCGGCCGTCGGCCGCGGTGACGGTGAGATCGAGGGGCAGCCCGAGTTTGTGGTAGATCGTGGCAACGACGTTCTCCGTGAACGTCTCGTGCGTCTTCGGCAGGCCTCCTTCGGCATCGGTCTCGCCGAGGACGAGGCCGCCGGGAACGCCTGCCCCGGCCATGACGACAAATCCGGCGCTCGCCCAGTGATCGCGACCGATGGCGGGGTTGATCTTCGGAGTCCGGCCGAAGTCGGTCATCCAGACGACGAGCGTCTTGTCGAGCAGCCCCTGCTGTTCGAGGTCGATCAGCAGCGCCGGGATCGCCTGATCGATCGCCGGCATCCGGCCTTTCAGTCCATTGAAGCAGTCGGTGTGGTGGTCCCAGCCGGGATCGCTGACGGTCACGAAGCGGACGCCCGACTGCACGAGCCGGCGGGCGAGGAGGAGCCGCTGGCCGAAGGACGTCCGCCCGTAGTCGTCGCGGAGCGCTGCCGGCTCGGTGGCGATGTCGAAGGCCCGCTTCGTCTCCGGCGCCGTGATCATCGTGAAGGCAGTCTTGTAATGCTCGTCGAGGGCATCGAAGGCGGTCGGCTGTCGGTCGGCGAGACGCTGGAGCCGATCGATGCGGGCGAGAACCGCGCGGCGGCGGTCGATCCGCGCCATCTCCATGTCGAGCGGCGGAGTGATGTCGCGGACGGAGAACTTCTCGGCATTGGCATCGGCATGGATCTCGAACGGGCCGTGAGCCAAACCGAGGATCCCCGGCATGCCACCGTTGTTGGTGCGATCGACGTGGGCCCCGAGCTGGATGAACGGGGGGAGGGCCGACTTGAAGCCGTGCTGGTGGGAGACGACCGATCCGACACAGGGGTAGACGAGCGTCGGATTGACGTTCCGCCCCGACATGCACCAGTGGTCGGCCACGCCATGACCGGCGTTGCGGGGATTCCAGCTGCGGAGGAGCGAGTAGCGGCCCAGCTCCCGGGCCATCCGCCCGCAGAGCTCGGTGAAGAACACCCCCGGCACCGCCGTGGAGATCGCATTCAAGGGGCCGCGGACTCCGTCGGAGGCCTGCGGCTTGGGGTCGAAGGTGTCGTGGTGGCTCGTTCCCCCTTGCGTCCAGATGAAGATGCAGGAGACATCGCTGGCGGCATGGCCGGTGTTCGCAAGCAGCCTGGTCGGCCCGAGGGCCCCGGCCACCGACAGTCCGGCGAGGCCGCCAGCGAGAAACCCCCGTCGATCGACGCACACACCGGATTCAAACGCCATGGACCCTCCCCAGGGCATTCACGGCGCTCTTCAGCCGCCACGAAGCCCGCAAAAACCCCGTTCTCCCAGGGATTTACTCTATCTCAGCGGGGAGATCGGGGGAAGTTCGCTCTCTCAGCCCGGGCCGCGGGGGCCGAGTTGCCGGATGTCGTCGAGCTCGCCGCGGGGCTCGCGGCGGAAGGCGATCATCCACCGGCCGTTGAAGCCCGGCAGGCTCCACACGCCCCACATCCGCCCCTCGCCATCATGCTGCCCCTCGTAACGGACGGAGTGGCGGCCGAGGTAATCTTTGAGGATCGTCACCCGGCCGTCGTCGCTGATCAGCCCCTGGAGCGTGAATGGGCCTATGATGTCGGTGCCGACGCCGTTGACTTCATGACCTTCAACGGCGAGACGGAGCCCGTCCATCGGCTGCCGGCCATGGAACACCTGCTCCCACCAACCTTCGCAGGGGACTCGGTTTCTCGGTGTGGCATCTGGCATGTCGCGGTCTCGGAGAGGGGGGCTGGCAGGGGCCATCGGGGCGCGAGGCTTTCATCATCGCTGCGGACCGGCCCGTGGGCAACAAATCGGCCTGTCGGCGAGCGGGCGGCGAAAGTCCATTCATCTTTGATGAAAGCGTCGCTGCCCGGCCGCCGATTGAAATTCTGGTCGCGATCAGTTCGCCCGACCTCCCCAGGAGGAGCACCGTGGGTTCCAAGAAGAAATGCGTTTCTCAAGCGGCCGTCGTGGCGATCAGGAGCGGACGGATCTGCTTGATTACGTCGAGCAGCGGCAAGCGGTGGCTGGTGCCGAAGGGCAACCTCCAGCGTGGATGCGATCTCCGTGAAACCGCCGCGCGAGAGGCTTGGGAAGAAGCGGGGATCATCGGCCGCGTGACAAGCCGCCCGCTCGGTCAGTATGAGTTCATGAAAATGGGCGTCCGGCATGAGGTCGTGGTCTTCCGAATGCACGTCAGCACCGTGAAGCGCGATTGGCCCGAGCGCCGCCGACGGCAGCGCGAGTGGCTCCGCCCTCACAAGGCGGCAGAACGGATCTCCCATGCATCGCTCCGGGAGCTCGTCCTCGGTGCGGCGGGGATTTCCAAGGCAGCTTGACAGTCACAAGGTAGCGCGGCACGGAGGAGAATCGAGATGGCAAAACGGATTGCGGACGTCGACGAGAACACGCCGGTGGCGGATGCGGCGAGGCGGGTTCTCGCGGTCCGGCTGGAGGCGGTGCGCGACAGGATCGGCGACACCCTGGCAGACGCCAAGGATCGGCGCCGGCACATCCATGCCCTCCGAGTCGCGACCCGGAGAGCCGCTGCCGCTGCCGATCTCTTCGCCACCTGCCTGCCGAGGAAGGTTCAACGGCTAGTGCGCGATCATCTCCGCGGGCTGCGCCGCACGGTGGGCACCGCCCGTGATTGGGACGTCGTGCTCTCCCAATTGGGCCAACGCCTCGACGGAGCGTCGAAGTCGGACGAGCCGGCGATCGACATGCTGACCGGGTATGCCCTGGCTCGCCGGGTGCCGGCGCAACGAAAGCTCGAGGAAGCGACCAGCGACTATCCGTTCGGCTTTGACCGCCTCATGGCCCAGACGATGGTGGCGGTTCGCGGGCCGGAGCGCGCCACCTTCGGGACACTCGTCCGCCCGGTCATCTCCAAGATGCTCGCGGATTTTCAAGACCTCTGCGGACGGGGAGAGGGCGACTGGGCCCACCTCCATGAGGTGCGGATCGCGGGGAAGCGGTTGCGGTATGCCCTCGAGCTCGTCCAGCCTTGTTTCGGCGGGCTGGTGTCAGAAGACGTCGAACCCGCGCTTGCTTCGCTTCAAGAGACGCTCGGAGCCGTCAACGACAGTTTCAACGCGTTGCAACTCCTTAAGGAGATCCACAGCGGCCTCACCGAATGCCTCCCGGCGGCGGCCGACCGCTACCGAGCGCTCATCGAACGCCAAGTGGCCGAGCACGAGGCAACGATGCGGACGGGCCGCGAGCTCTACCGCGTCTGGCTGGAGAGGTGGCGTTCCCAAGGGCTCCAGCAAGCCCTCGTCGCCTTCCGCACGGTGAACGAGACCCCGCCGATTTCTGCCACGCCGACGCAGCGGGCCTCGATCGCCTGATCGCCCGATTCGGGTCACGGCGACTTCGCCAAGGACGGAGCGTCGTCGTTGTCGCCTTTTGCAACGCCAAGGACGAGCACCGTCAGGTCGTCCCACAGGGAGTAAGCCACCGGCGTCAGCAGGAGTGTGAGGAGGAGGGAGAGCACCTGCCCGCCGAGGATCACCTTCGCCATTCCCGCCCGCGACGCGGCCCCCGGCCCTTCTCCCATCGCCATCGGGATCATCGCCGCCACGAGCATCACCGTCGTCATGAGGATCGGCCGGAGGCGGACGGCGTTGGCTTCGAGGATCGCCCGGTCGCGGGGCACGCCCCGGCTGCGGAGGACGTTCGTGTAGTCGACCTGGAGGATGCCGTTCTTCTTGACGATCCCGAACAGCATGAACAGCCCAAACATCGCGTAGATGTCGAGATTCGTGCGAAGGAGGATCAGCGACAGGATCGCAAACGGGATCGTGAGGGGGAGGGCGAGGAGGATCGTGATCGGGTGGACGAGGCTCTCGAACTGGGCCGCGAGGATCATGTACATGAAGAGGAAGGCGAGCGCGAAGGCGATGACGAAGTTGGCCATCGTGTCGTTGAGGTTCTTCGCCTGCCCGATGAACTCCCAGCGGTAGTCGGCCGGAAGGTCGAGCGTCTTCACGAACGCGGCCAGGTCGTCGACCCCCTCGCCGAGCGCCTTCCCCTCGAGGTTGGCCGACACCACCACCTGCCGCTGCCGGGAGAAGCGCTCGATCGTGCTCGGCCCCTGGGCCTCCTCGAAGTCGGCAACGTTCCCCAACTCCACCACGCCGATGCCCGGCTTGGATGATGGCACCGTGAGCCTGGCGATGTCGGCCGGATCGTCGCGGAATCCCCGGTCGGCGCGGAGCCAGACGTCGTACTGCTGGTCGGCCTCCTTGTAGGTGCTCGCCGGGAAGCCGCCGACGAGGACGTTGGTCGTGGCCGAGATTGCCTGAACGGAGACGCCAAGCTCGCTTGCCCGCTCCCGGTTGGGAACGATCCGCATCTCCGGCTTGCGGAACGAGAGGCTCGTGTCGACGTCGACATACGGGCCCTGGGCCCGCATCCAGTCGGTGATCGTCTGGGAATACTGCTGGAGCTTCTCCATGTCGGGGCCGCGGAGATTGAGATCGATCATCACCTGGCGGAAGCCGGAGGCCGCGATCGCCGCCACGTCCTGCACCGCGGCACGGAGGTCGGGGTAGTCGACGAGGATCTTCCGGGCATCCTGCATGACCTCGAACTGGCTGTACTCGCGCTCTCTGAGATCAATGAGCCGGCAGTAGATGCCGGCGCGCGTCACCTCCCCCTGGCCGCGCGCGGTGCGGCCGCTTGTGTCGCCAATTGTCGTGAACGTCTTCGTTACGCCGCGCACGCCCCGCAGCCGCTGCTCGACCTCCGCGAGCACCTCGTCGGCCCGCTCCAGCGACGTCCCCTCGGGGAGCGTGACGACCACCTCGAATTCGCTGGTGTCGTCGCGGGGGACGAAATCTTTGCCGACGATCTTCATGAGCGTCGGGGTCGAGGCGAACACGCCGACCGAGAGCAGAACGATCAGCCACCGGTGAGCGAGCGAAAACCGCAGCGCCCCCATGTAGAACCCCTCCACGAGACGCCACACCGGGCCCCCCTTCGTGGCGGCGTGGCCATCCTCGGCCTTCAGGAAGCGCGAGCAGAGCGCCGGCGTCATCGTGAACGAGATCATCATGCTCATGAGGATCGAGAAGGCGACGACGTAGCCGAAGGAGACGAAGAACCGCCCCACTCGGCCCCCCATGAAGATCACCGGAATGAAGATCACGAGCAGCGAGAACGTCGTGGCCACGACCGCCAGCGCGATCTCCGCGGTGGCCGAGGCGGCAGCATCCCGGGCCGACAGCCCATACTCCTCCATGTGGCGGAAGATGTTCTCGTGAACGACGACGGCATCATCGACGACGATCCCGATCGCCAGGATCAATCCCAGCATCGTGATGTTGTTGATCGTGAAGCCCATGAAGTCCATGAAGGCGAAGGTCGCGATCATCGACGTCGGAATCGAAAGCGTGGCGATGAGCGTCGTCCGCCAATCGCGCATGAAGAGGAGGATCGTCAGGCTGACGAGGACCGCCGCGAGGAGGAGATGGACCTGCACCTCATGGATCGAGTTTTCGATGAACCGCGACTGGTCGCGGATGATTTGAACGACGACGTCGTCCGGGAGCACCGCGCGGATCTCCTCGAGGCGGTGCTTGACGGCCTCGACGACCGCCACGGTGTTCGTCCCCGACTGCTTCTGGACGATGAGGCTCACCGCCAGATCACCCGGCCCCGCGGCCGCCGAGGCAGTCGTCCAAAGCCGGCTCAGGCCGCGCGGCTCCTCGATGGAGTCGGTGACCGTGCCGATGTCCTGGATCCGAATCGGTTGGCCGTGCCGGTTGGCGACGATCAACTGGGCGAAATCGGCCGGCTCGCGGATCCGCCCCATCGTCCGGAGGACGACCTCCCGCGGCCCCTGATCGATCCGCCCGCCGGGCTGCTCCTGGTTTTCCCTCGTGATCGCCTGGCGGACATCCTCGATCGTGAGATTGTCGTACTTCTGGAGCCGATCGGTGTCGATCGAGATCTGGATCGCCCGCTGCCGTCCCCCCACGAGGATCACCGCACCGACGCCGGGGAGACTCTCGAGATCCTCCTTGATGAGCTTCCGGGCGATCTCCGTGATCTCGCGGGCGTCGCGGCGGCCGGAGATGGCAAGCGTGAGGACCGGCGCCGCATCGAGGGCAAACTTGTCGATGATCGGGCTGTCGGTCCCCTCGGGGAGCTGGCCGAGGATCGTCCGCACCTTGGCATCGATCTCCTGGGCGGCGATGGCGCCGTTCTTCTCGAGGACGAACTCGATCGCCACCTGCGACATCCCCTCCTTCGTTGTCGAGCGGAGCTGCTCGATCCCGGAGACGGTGTTGACGATCTCCTCGATCGGCTTGGTGACGCCCGTCTCCATCTCCTCGACGCTGGCGCCGCGGAGCGTCGTGGTGACGGTCACCAGCGGCAGGTCGACGTTGGGAAAGAGGTCGACGCCGAGGCGGGGATACGCGGCGAGCCCGAGGACGATCGGGGCGATGACGAGCATCGCCGTGAACACCGGCCGGCGGATGCAGACGTCCCAGATCGTCATGGTGTCGAGACCGTCCGGACGCGGACCGGCGCGCCGTCGGTGAGCTGGGCAAGCCCCGACGTGACCAACTCAGCGCCGGCCGTCACCCCGGCCGGGATCTCGATCCAGCGACGGACAACCCCGGCCTCATCGGTGACATCGAGCCGGACCCCCGGCTCCACCGGCACCGCCACGGCCCGCCCCTCGACAACCATGAACAGCTTCGTCACGCCGGCAAAGCGAACGAGCGACTCTTCCGGGACGGTGACCGCGTCCGACTGCCGATCGAGGAGGATCGACGCCTTCGCAAACGCGCCGGGCTTGAGGCGGTGGTCGCTGTTGGGAACTTGCACCTCGACGTCGAACGTCCGGCTCGCCGTGTCGATCGTCGGATGGACGCGGACGACATGGCCGGTCACCGCCACGCCGGGCAGGCTCTCGACGGCGAGATCGACCTCCTGCCCCGGAGCGATGCTCGCGGCATGCCGCTCCGGCACCGCGGCCTTGAGCTTGAGGACATCCTCGACGACGAGTCGAAAGAGGACCGCCGCCGGCATCGAGCGGACGACCTCTCCCTCAGTGACATAGCGGGCGGCGACGGTGTAGGTGCGGGCGGCGGCGGCCATCTCGTCGACGCTACCTTCGCCCGGCCGGCGAAAGGTGCGGACCTCGATCGCCGGAGCGACCACGCGGGTGTCGCCGAGCCGCTTCCGCGCGGTCTCCAGGACCGCCTCGCGGTGACGAACCGCCGCGAGCGCCTGCTCGGCGTCGAGGAGCCGCTGCTTGCGGTCGAGCCGGGCGGTGTCGAGCGCGAGCTCGGCCTTTTGGATCTCGTCCTTCGTGATCGCGTTGCGCTCCACGAGCCCCCGGAAACGTTCGAGGGTGTCGGCGGCACCGCGCTCCACCAAGCCGGCGCGCTCCACGGAGGGGAGGCGGGAGATGTCGAAGGACAGGTCGGGGACGGTGGAGAGGCCGAGCGACGCCAGCTCGAGCTCCAGGGAACGTTCCACCTCCTGAACCGAAAGGAGGAAATCGGCGTCGTCGATCTCGAGGAGGGTCTCCCCTGGCTCGACGATGTCGCCGATGTCATGGGCAACACGGGCCACGCGCCCTTCGACGAGCGGCGAGACGTCGATCTCCTCGAAGCCATGGAGCGTGCCGACCGTCCGCACCCGCCGCTCCACCGGACGCCCGGTCGCGGTGGCGACGGTGATCACGACCGGCTCGGCCTGCTTTCTGGCAGCCCCGGTCACAGGCTCCCCCGCAGGGCCAGAGGCCGACGGCGGCTCACTCCCCGGCAACGTCACCAACCCGAAGCGGATCGCGCCCAGGGCAGCGCCGACAACGAGCGACCCCAGCGCCCACCAGCGAAGCGCATGCCGTGGCCGCTCGATCGGAAGCCGGGAGCCTGTCGCGTCGCTCAGGCCCTCTCTTTCTCTCGGCCCGGTCTCGGTCAACGGTCGGTGCTCCGAGAATGGACGGGGTATGCAGGCCGGGAAAATGACAGGGCCGTGGATGGCAACCAGGTGCGGCTGAAAGCCGTGGCAGACTAAGGCCGCAATGGAACGGGAGGCAAGGCCGATCGATGGGCCGATCGGGCCCGGCGTTGTGGACAGCGCAGCGGGAGTCGTATCGTATCGGCGTCGACGAGACCCGAGTCGCGGCCGCCGACGGTCTTCCGATCTCTGGCATCGCCACCTCTCCGGAGATTCCATGATGACGATCACCCACCTCAAGCTCTTTCCCCTTTTCATGAAGGGGCTTGTGGTTCGATCCGTGGGCCAGACGATCCTCGTTGCTGCGGGGGGCTGGCTTGTCGCGGCCGCCGTCCACGGCGCTGAATTGCGGGCAGGGGCCGCCACGCTGAGCGTCACACCGGATCGCCCCGTCGCCCTTTGGGGGCAGATGAACACGCGGATCTCCACCGGTGTCGCAAGCCCCGTCACCGCCACGGTGCTGCTCCTCGAGAGCGTCGCGGGAGGACGGTCGCTGGGGACGACGACGTTCGTCGCCTGTGATGTCGTCGCCATCCCCGACGAGGCCCTGGCGGCGATCCGCACGAAGGTGGCCACACGCATCCCCGACTTCCCCGTGGATCGGATCGTCGCCAGCGCCACCCACACCCACACGGCGCCGGTGCTCCTCGAAGGGGTGTACGACATCCCCGCCGCCGGCGTCGTGCAGCCCGCGGAGTATGTCGACTTCTTCGCCGCGCGGATCGCCGCCGGGATCGAGGAAGCTTGGAAGACGCGATCGCCGTGCACGGTCGGCTGGGGGATGGGGCATGCCGTCGTTGCCCACAACCGGCGCAGCGTCTATGCCGACAACAACGCCGTGATGTATGGCGGCACCGATCGAGCGACGTTTCGGATGCTCGAGGGCTATGAGGATCATGCCGTCGACGCGCTGTTCGTCTGGAAGGCTGACGGCACGCTGCTGGCGACGGCGATCGACGTCGCCTGCCCGGCCCAGGAAGTTGAGGGGAACGGCCAGGTCGACGCCGACTTCTGGCATCCGGTCCGCGAGGCTTTGCGGAAGGAGCATGGCGCGGGGCTCCATGTCCTCGCCTGGACCGGCGCCGCCGGCGACCAATCGCCCCATCTGATGTTCCGCAAAGCCGCCGAGGAACGGATGCGCCGACTCCGCGGCCTCTCCCGGCTCGATGAGATCGCGCGGCGGATCGTCGCCGGCTGGAAGGAGGCGCTCTCAGGCGCCGAGCAAGAGAAGCTCGCCGACGTCCCGCTCGAGCACCGGGTCGATCGGATCGAGCTGCCCCGGCGGACGGTGTCGGAGCGGGAGTTCGAACTCGCCCGCGAGAAGATCCGCGAACTGTCGACGAGTCAGGGGAATCAAACACTCCTCTGGTGGCATGGCGGGGTCGTTGGTCGCTACGAGCGGCAGCAGTCTGGCGACGAGACGCCGTTCACGACCGAGGTCCACGTCATCCGCTTGGGCGACGTCGCCATCGCCACCAACCAGTTCGAGCTCTACACCGACTTCGGCGTGGCGATGAAGGCCCGCAGCCCGGCGCTGCAGACGTTCGTCGTCCAGCTCGCCGGCCCCGGCACCTATCTCCCCAGCGCCCGGGCCGCCCGCGGCGGGGGCTACAGCGCCATCGCGGAGAGCAACGAGGTGGGGGCGGAGGCCGGGCAGGTGCTCGTCGACCACACCGTCGCCCGGCTCGGCGAGCTCTTCCCGGCGCCGGCCGCCGCACCGGCTTCGGGGCCATGAATCCCGCACCGAACTCCTTGCTCGCCGGCTGGTTACGGAATCGGAGGGCTGGGCGTCGGCCGCCGGTCATCCGGGCCGATTTGCCGGCGGGGGGGAAGGGGGCGTAGAGTTCGCCTCAGCCGTGGGGGGACCAGGGTTAGGTTTCCCCGAAAAACCCAGCTCAAGCGTTGGCTCAAAAGATCGATCGATGATCGGCTCTCGAGCGCTGTTGTCCCGCTCGTTTCAAGGAGGATCCGATGGCCCGGCACGATCTCAACGGCCCCGAGGCGATGACCGGAACTGCCTCCCCGGCCGGTCAGGCAGAGCGGGTCGCGGTCGCTGGCGCGCCAGGGCTCGCCACGCCGCTCGATCGCCTCGCCCCGCTGGCTGCCGTGGCGGCGTGGCTCGCAACCGACCACCGCCCCGATGTCGCCGCGGCGCTCGTGGCGGTGATTCGCACCGACACCCGCATCGAACTCGAGCCCGAGGAAGTCAGCGCCGTTCTCGCTGATGCCCGCGGCGAGGGGCTCGACGCCGAGACCGCCTTCGAGCGGCTCATCCTCCAGGGGGAATGGCTGTCGATGGACCGGCTGGCCCGGATCCGTCCCCGCTGAACCGGCGCGGAACCCGCGCCCACGGATCCATGACGCGTTCGCCCCACGATGTCGCCCTCCGCAAAGATCCGGTGATGCGCCGTGTCATTGACGCGATCGGGCCCCAGCCGAGCTCCTACCGCGAACGGACCGATTTCGAAACCGCCTGCCGGATCATCGTCGGCCAGCAGCTCTCTTACGCGGCCGCCACCACAATCTGGGGGAGGGTGCGGGGCATCGTGCCGCGCTGGCGCCCGGCCGAGGTAGTGACGCTCTCCGCAGACCAGCTCCGCGCGCTCGGCCTGAGCCGGAGTAAGGCGACGTTCATCCAGGAACTCGCCACCCGCACGGATTCCGGCGACCTCGACTTCCGCCGGATCCGCAAGCTCGACGACGCTGCGGCAGGAGAGGCACTGCGCGGAATCAAGGGCTTCGGGCCGTGGTCGGTGGAGATGTTCTTGATCTTCGCCATCGGCCGCGACGACGTCTTCAGCGTCGGCGATGCGGGGCTGCGGCGGGCCGTCTGCGATCTCTACGACGTCCCCCCCGGCCAGTATGAGCGCCGAGTCGAGAGAATAGCCGACCGTTGGCGGCCGTATCGCAGCCATGCCTGCCGCTACCTGTGGGGCTGGCTCGAGTATTCCGCCCGGAAGGCGAAGGGTAAGGGTTGACTACGGGGGGCGGATCGGGCCGATAATCAGAGGTCGTTCTTCCCCTTCTTCCCGGAGCCCCCGCCGTGCGACGTTCCCTCTCTGCCAAGCTGTTCTCCGCGGCGGTGATTGCTCTGGCCCTGCTCGGCAGTGCCGCCGCCGACGAATCGGCCCTCCAGCCGAAAGCGCGCGTGGCGATCGTCGGCGACTCGATCACCGAACAAAAGCTCTACAGCAAGTATGTCGAGTCGTGGCTGCTCGCCTGCTCAGGGGTCCCAGATCTCCGCGTCATGCAGTTCGGCTGGGGGGGCGAGACCGCCGGCGGATTCGCCAACCGGGCCGACAACGATCTGGCGGTCTTCGATCCCGACATCGTCACGCTCTGCTACGGGATGAACGACGGCGGCTACCAGCCGTGGCGGAGCGAGGTCGGCACGGCCTACGAAGCGAACATGCGCCGGATCCTCGACCGGCTTTCCGCCCTCGGCGTGAAATCGGTGGTCGTCGGCTCCCCCGGCGCGGTCGACACAAACTTCTTCCGGCCGGGCCAGACGATGGCCGACAAGCCGGCCCACGTCGCCTACAACGACAACCTCGCCCACCTCCGCGACATCGACCGGGCACTTGCCACGGAGAAGGGACAGCGATTTGCCGATGTTCATGCCGCGATGGTCGATGCGATGACGAAGGCCAACGGCACCCTCGGCCCGAAGTACGACGTCTGTGGCGGCGACGGCTTCCACCCCGGCCCCAACGGCCAACTCCTCATGGCCTACGCCTTCCTCAAGGGGCTCGGTGTCGATGGCTCGATCGGCGAGATCTTCGTCGACCTCGCTGCCAACGCGGCCAAGGGGACGCCGGGGCAGAAGGTGGCCGAAGTACAGAAGGACGGCCCCGTGGCCACCGTCGAGGTGTCGAGCACGCGCTGGCCGTTCTGCTTCGAGGGGGATGCGAACTCCAGCGGCGGCACGCGGAGCATCCTCCCCTTCGTGCCGTTCAACGACGATCTCAATCGCTATCTCCTCCGGGTCACCGGCCTCCAGACGCCGGCGGCCAAGGTGACCTGGGGGACGGAGACGAAGACGTTCACGAAGGATCAGCTCGCCGCCGGCGTGAACCTCGCCGCTGAGTTTCCCCGCACGCCGTTCGACGAGCCCTTCGCTCACTTTCAGGCGGCTGTCGCGGAGAAGCAGAACTTCGAAACCTTCATGATCAAGCAGATCGTCACCGACTTCCGGCTCATCCCCGACTTCAGCACCGATGTTGAGGCCCAGGCCGCCGCGAAGGTGCTCTCCGGCAAGCTCATGAAGCGTTGGGAGACCCTCGACACAACGGCCCGGGAGCGGCTCGTGCCGGTCAACTTCACGATCCGCATCGAGCCGACGGCGGGCTGATCGGCCGCGTCGCTTGGCGGTCGATCTCGGGGCTATTCCGTGGCAGGCTGCAGCTCCAGGCGCTCGAGCGCCTGCTTGGCCCGGTCGTCGTCCGGATCGAGCGCGAGCGCACGCTCATAGGCGGCGGCCGCCTCGTCGCGCTCCCCGCCGCGGAAGAGCGTGTCGCCGAGGAGCGTGAGGTGGGGGGCGGTGGGATCGAGATCGGCTGCCCGCCTGGCTGCCGCGAGCGCCGCCGCCGGGTCGAGCGTGGCTTCGGCCCGGGCAAGCAGCGCGTGCCCCTCGGCACGCTCGGGCGCCAGGGCCACCACGTTCTTGAGGGCCGTCGCCGCCTCCTCGGGAAGGCCGAGGGAGTAGGCGAGCTTGCCGATGCCAAACCAGGCCGCAGGGTTTGCGGGATCGCGATCGCACCACTCCTGGCGGAGCTTCATCGCTTCGCGGGTCCGCCCCGATTCGGCATAGAGCGTTGCCAGAGCCTCGCGGCTGTCGTGATCGTCGGGATCGAGTTCGAGGGCCCGTCTCCAGCCGATCGCCGCCCTCGTCGTGTCGCCAAGTCGGGCGTGGGCCACCGCTGCCCAGTAGTTGACCGTCGCCGCCCACGGGGCGGGGCCGATACCGTCGAGGGCCTCGAAAGGGCGGACTGGATGGGCCGCGTCGCGCCGATCGCGGAGGCGGTGCTCGAGTTCGAGGTTCACTGGCTCCGGCGTCTCCCGGCCGAGGTTGGCGAGGGCCTCCGCCATCCCGTGGCTGGCGTCGCGCGACGTCGGCTCGACTTCGAGCGCCTTCTCAAAAGCCTCGCGGGCGGCGCCAAACTCTCCCTCGACCATCCGTGTTTTCCCGAGGAGACACCACCCCTCGACGACGCGCGGGTGATCGGCAAGGTAGCCGAGGAGGATCTCGGTGGCGGCGGCCGTGTCGGCCTTGGCAAGGAGCGTCTCGACGAGGCTATCGATGACGACGAGCGCCTCGGGGTCGGCCTCGAGGGCGAGCCGGTAGTGGGCCTCGGCGCCGTCGAGGTCGCCCCGTTCGACGGCGGCGTTGCCGAGTTGCCGGTGGGCGTCGGGCCAGTTGGCGTCGAGCGTCAGAGCCCGGTTCAAAAGTTTTTCAGCTCCGGCATCGTCGCCGAAATACCGATGGACCACCCCGAGGAGCGTCCAGCCGGCCGGATCGGCGGGGAAGTCGGCAAGGAGCGTCTCGGCAACCTCGAAGCACTCGTCACGGAGCCGGCCCTGGAGCTTGGCGGCATCGGTAAGACCTACCGGCGCGAACGCAGGCCTGGGGGGGACGTCGGCCGGGAGCGGCTGCGGGTCGGGGGCGGCGTCGGCCGGCGAAGCACTCGCGTCAGCCCCCTTCCCAGCCTTCTCCCCCGCCTTCCGCGGCGGCAATTTTTCGTCGGGAGCGCTGCAACCAGAGGCCGCGAGCATGAGCAGACCGAGGATCAGCGCGAGCCTCCCGTAGCCCCACGGCCGCATCGGTCGGCCGATCTGTGGTTGCTCCCTGGTCGTCACGTCGCTCGCCTCCCCGCGGAATGTCTCTCGGTCCCGAGTATAGGTCGGCATCGGGGAACGGCGGTCGATTCGCTACCGAGGGGCCTCTCGGCGTCAAAGCGTCTTCAGCCAGGCGACGAGGTCGTCGATCTCGGCTTCGGTGAGCGGCGGCTGGCCGTTGATCTTCTCCGGGGAGTGGGGCCCGGCGAGGAGGTCGTGGATCGATCGGGCTCGGGCGTTGTGGAGCCAGCGCGTCTTGCGGAAACCGGCCAGAAGGGAAGGGGGGCTGTAGGTCGGATAACGATCCTCCTTCTTCCCCAGCCCCACGTC
>Ga0114959_10000432_pt1 | contig 39366 bp, 36 predicted proteins | sample C_130625_EF_Meta_FD_87317 | JGI IMG/M metagenome (GOLD analysis project Ga0114959, IMG submission 87317) | Freshwater microbial communities from Lake Croche, Canada to study carbon cycling - C_130625_EF_MetaG | ecosystem: Environmental > Aquatic > Freshwater > Lake | place: Lake Croche, Canada... | reverse complement strand
GGAGGAGGACGAGGATGAGGTCGTGGAGGCTCCGCCTGTTCCCGTCAAGCCTGCTGCCGCGGCGCCGAAGAAGGTCGTAAAGAAGGTCGCGCGGGCGTAAATGCACAGTAACATAAAAATAAATAAAAAAAATAAAAATATTTTTTGTATTTAGCAATGGACTTCGATCTGGAGAAGGTTCCCGCCTGGGCGCAGAATTGGTGCTATTACTTTGCCGCCCTAGGATTCGTAAGTATCTTTGTTGGAGTTCTCGGTCTCTTTATGGGCAAGAAGGTCGGATTCGGAATGGCGCTGGTATATTTAGTTGCAACCCTTGTCCAGGCCGCAACATCCTTTACTCTCTTTTGGATGTGCCGAACAACCTTACATTCGAAATCCTGTGGAGCGTAAATACTTTTTTGACTACACATTCGAAATGAGTTCTCAAAAAAATCATTATAGCGATCTAAGGATGAATATTTACGCAAGTCGCCGGCGCCTGCTTGACGTATCCCTGGTATGTTGTATTCGAATCGCATCCGCAAGGATCGGCAGGCGACGCGGTCTGTCCAACAAGTTGCGCACCGACCAACGCATTCAGAGATACGCCGCGAGACGGTCCCGTTCCCTGACTTCCGTGGCTCGGGGCTTGTTCCGCCTTGTGTGTCTGAGGATTGTACGAATACTGGTCATTGTTACGCCACGCGTATAAAGCAATCTGCCGACGACGGTACGTCGTGAGACTCGCGCTTGTATTGGTAACACCCATGTTTCTATGTATAGAACAGAAAATTTATTGTGTAGTGGAACCCTGGAACCGTCGTATAGGCTGACACGTTTGTAGGGATGCCGGCGGCTCGTTGCTCGGCAAACGCACTGGTGGCTCATACGGCAATGGCGGTGCGGGAAAATACTGCGAAAATCGGGTCGTCGGATTGTAAGGATCCGAAACAAGATTATTCAGACTCTGTTTTTGCTTTTGTAGCGTGGCGGACGCCGGAGTGCTTGTCACATCTACGATAGGTATTGGCATACCTGGTGTAACAATTGTACTTACAACAATCGGTTGGGGATTACAGATATCCGTGGAAGTTGTTTGAATCCATGCAACGCTACATTGTTCGGCCGCAACGCGTGCTGATTCGGGTATTCCTCCAGGACCCGGCGACGGAACGGAACAACAATATGGAATTGAGCGTAAATTATTGAATGTATTACGCTGGTACATCTATTACCATTTCAATATATCTTTTTATATATTAAGATGGCGCCACCTATTGTCGGAAAAGTTATCGCTTACCTGCTCGCTTTCCTGTTTATAACTCTGGTATGCGCGGGCATTGTATTGCTCATTCGTAGTATGACATGCGCAAAAGACCAACCGGTGAATCTTTACGAACATTTTGCCGATTCGGATAGTTATTTGAAAAATCTCAAGAAGCGTATTCCCAAAGTCAAAAAAGCTAGTGAAACAATCCAAAACGATTTAGATATCTTAGGTGAAAGCGCGGACGATACGTGTAATATTATGAATAATGTAGAAGAGACGTATATTTCAAGTAAAGTGATTCCGAGCGACGATTCCGAATTCGACTTACCCAAGGAAGCGCAACAGAAGAAAATGGATCGGCGACAGGCACGTGCGAAGAAAAATTTTCAACTCGAAAAAGATGCGTTCGTGAAAACAAACGGCGCGAAACTGTTGGAATGTTTTACGGATGATTCAAGTGCCGACGATATCGCCGATGCGGAAGAGGAATTAAATGACGCAATCGGTGAATTAACGCAGGTATTGGATGGCGCTGAAATGCAAATGGCGATTGAAAAGGCAAATAAAACGTGGTTCTCGTTACTGTTCAACGCACCGTATTTAAAAAAGGCGATTGACGCTACGACTCCAAAAACATCCGAAAATTTCGAAAATCAGAAAGGCGGAGAGTTGCTATCCAAGGCCGACGAATTAGTCGGAAAAGCAAATACCCTTCACGCCGCTATTGTAGAATTCGTCAAAAAGGTAAAAGAACAGAAAACGGTTGCCGGAGCGCTCACCAAAAAGAGCGCAGATTTACAAAACGGCAAAGTGGATCAGAGCGATATTGATACCGCTACGTCACACACAACTTCCAACAGTGCTTCCAAATCAAGTTAGATACGTCCGAGATGAATCGTATTTTCCGCGGGTTTGTCTTGGGTTTTGGGGCTAGTCGTTGTCGCTTTGGGGGGACTGGTCGCAGTCGTCGCAGTCGCTTTGGCGGGACTGGTCGCATCTTCCTTCGTCGCGGTATCCTTCGTCGCGGTATCCTCCATCGCCGGATTTTTCCAACTCACTCCCATCGTAAATCTTCCGTTGTTACGTTTCGTAGATACGTAACCACGCGCAGTCAGCAACGGACCAAGTTTTGTCGGACCAAACGTAACCGAAAATAGTCCCGACGGTACATATTTAAAACACCATTCCTGAATTTTTTCGTGTAAGTAGGTGGAACGAATTTTTCCTACATCGTCCGTCACGAGTTCAGTATCTACAAATACATTGACCCAATCGCGTCCAATCGTTTTCCGATCCTCCGCCGTCACGGTCGCCGCCTCAATCGGATCCCAGCAATCCAGAGTACGTACAAATAGAAATACGCGATCGGCCGTCGCGTGTCCGCGCATAATCAAATGCCACATATCCTTCCATGAATCGATGAGCGGCGAGATTTCGGAACGAAAGCCAAGATTGGCTCGTCCCCATCGCAGTAAAATCTGATTCACCATTTCGATTCCCGCGAATTGGTCCTTCGTAATCCCAAATCCGCGGAATAAATAATTCATATACTTACGAAATACTTCCGTCGTAATGGGAGAAATCTCAGGATTCGTCAGCGCCGAGGCTAAACACTGATTCTCGACCGAACTCAGTAATTTAAAAATCCTCCGTTGGATATCATTGTTGGATAACGTTTCCGCCTGAAGAAATCGCTCGTGAATTTTGATCCGCCGGAACGTCGCAAATAGCGCATTCATCTCATTATCCGCGCGCGCAATCCAACCGCTAATACCGTGCTCGATACGTACATCTTGACACGCAAGATACCATTCCAACGTCGCCTTGACTAGCGCATCCGAAGTAGTATGTTGGAAAGCCCAGTTGGCCGTAGAAATCCGACGACTCACAACGAGATCCGGATACAAATCGCTTCCTAATACGCGTTCCCATCTCTTTCCGAGTTCAGAATCGAGTATAATACGCGAACCCCGCTCATCGCGAATCCCCGCAGCCGTAGGAGTTACAATCCATCCCAGCGGAATCGTATCGTCCATCGCCATCGGAACAATCGCTCCCTCATCGTATTCGGGATTGAGTACTCGTAGTAATTCATTGACCCAGTCGCGAGTTTTTTGGAGATTGGGATTGATACGTCCGCTAGCCGTCGGCTCCGCCGCTCGTTTCGTTTCCGTACCCGTAAAAACCCGCAGAATCGCCCGACTTCTCTCCATTTCACACAGTTGTTGAATGTATTTTGTATATTGCGTACGTTTATCGACATCCGTAATCACCGTTTCAATATCGTGCGCAGGAAAGGCGGTCGGAGCCGCCATACCTACCGCTAGTAGCGATTCATTGAACGATTCAGGGACGTTTTCCACACGACACGTGACATATTCGATATTCAAACCGCATAAAAGAGTGTAATATTCTTTGAGTTCGTCAGTCGTCGGTACCATATCGCTTAGCACCGAACGATTCCATACGCGCGTAGCCGTCTTAATTTCCAACAGTAGCAGGACTCGTTTGGACTCCATAGCGAACACCCCTATTGTACTTTGACGTTATTTCTTTAGCCCGGGGGTCCGCAACAAAAAATGAACCTCCGTACTTAGTAGAATAACTCGCTACGATGGATTTTATTCAGGAACTCGTCAATCGCACGCCCTATCTGTCGGGGCATCAAAGTACTCTGCTTACCTCCGCGCCGTTTTACTGTCAAGATTCGCCGTCGTACGATTATATTCGGACTCACGGATGTAACTGCGCGGGTCTCGTCAATCTTCTACAAACGAGAAATCATTTACCTATTCCGGGTGTCGCGGAACACCGTATTTATGCGGGCGGAACCGACGAATGGTTTCAATACTTGGATCGCGAGGGAATGCTAGAACCAATCGATATGGATAAGTCGTATATGGCCGGATCATTACTCGTACGAAAATATCGCGACGCGACCGACCAGGGACATCTCGCCGTACTCTATACGAGCGGAAAACTTCGGAAACAAGAACTATTACATAGTTATGACGGTGCCGGCATAACTATTGATGCGTCTGTAGCGACGTCGCACGCCTGGAAAGGAGGCGACTTTTACGAATTCATTGTACCGTCGTGGTTCTATCTGGCGTTACGCTTCACAACTGAAGATATCGCCGACGATACGCGCGATTTTGTCTATTTACACTTTGCGATCTATTCCGCAGAAACACAACCGTTGATGGAACCACAGGGAAGATTCTTTGTCCGCGGAAATCAAAAAATATCGCTTCTATCGGCGTACGAAGTTGTCGAAGATTTCTTAGATTCGCAAGATTCGCTAGAGTCGCAAGTGATGGATCGTGTAGCCGTCGAAACTCTCTTTTATTTAGTGACGCATCGATTTTACGACGACGAATACGGTTTCTGCGAAGTCCGTGTGTGGTATTAGTTACTGCGACTGCGACTGCGACTGCGACTGCGACTGCGACTGCGACTGCCCACTACCAGTAGTTAGCGAAGCACGGTATGCGGCTAGCGCATTCATTGTATAATTGTACAGGCAATGCTCAGGATTTTTACACATCGCGTAGATTAGATCTTCGTGGTCCGTCGATCCGTTCTGCGTCATCAACTCATTGAGTATATCATAGACCCGTTGAATGACTTCATCGTTCGTTCCGCGTCCGAATCGCCGCGACGGACGATTATTTCCGTGCCACTGCTGTTCGTCGAACATATATTCCCATAATTGTTTGATTAGCGTAATGTTCATAGATTCATTCACAGTTTCGACCATAGTCCAAAGATTGTCGCGGGCGGTGAAATAGTGATTCATTGTATTCTACATGGTCGAATACAATGATTCCTACGTTCAATTTTTTTATCCACGTATCTACGGCAACTGTACGCTGGGCGGTGGCGTCGGCGTACCCGCCGTCGTACCCGAACCCCATTTCGGATCCTGAGGAAACTTCGGAGGCGGAAGCATCTCCACTACGTAGCGGAGTGGTAACGGTTTAATTGCGAAACTCTGTATTCCAAACATCTTCGCATCCATATACGCTTTGAGTGTATCCGTGTTATTCCAGAAATTCATCGCGCAGAAATGTACGCCTACTGCCTGATTCGCCGCAACATCCCATACATTGGATTCGGCTAGCGGATCTTCCGAGAGAGGCGCAACCCACGTGATATTTTGCTTGATTTTCTCAATGGCGCGTTTCCGATCGGCCTCGTTGAATCCCTTCACAAGATTGGTTGAATATTCGAGTGGCAGTCCGTCAGAAGGACCAACATTAATAAAATCACTCAACGGATTTCCGTCGGCCGTGACGTTGCTCACAATGACGACCTTCTTAAAGAGCGCGGTGATCGGCATACTGAACAATCGTTGCTGACCGCGACGATTATTAAACGTCGGATCTAGACGGTACTGTTCTAATACCGCACGTAGCGCGTTCGCAGTCGCCGCGTACGTAGCCGCGCGAGGCTTTCCGCGGAACCGTAGGTAAAGAAATACAGGATCTTCAAATCCGGGACGCTCCCGTATTTCAAACGCCTCCTGAATTAATACTTTGAGTACGCTCACGAACGGTTGCGCATTCATCGTTATGCGTCGCCATAAACTACCGGATTCGACGATTTGTACGGTTGGCGAAAATTGCGCTCCCGCGGATAAATCCGGCCATAAATCAAATACAAATCCTCGCGCGCCGCCTTTGACGGCCATGCGCGCGGCTTCAGGATTGACTATACCATCTACAGCCGGAAAAAATATACCCGCCGCATTGACCGTACTGACGTAGAAGTTCGTCAGAACTAAATGCGTATCCGGTACGCCCGATTGGACTAAATTTTGTAAATACGTACGAATTCCCAGACGATTCACGTTCTTAGTATCGTACTCCGACTGCTTTACCATATTTTCGCGACTCATACGACGAATGTTGTACTGATTTTCAAACAGTCGCGATGATTTGAAATAATAGATATACAATCCGATGAGTAAGGCTACAAACGCTAACATCATAAACACCGAAAAATTCGTATTCGGCGCTTTATCGGCCGATTTTTCCGTAAGTTTCGCAATACCGCTAGTGACCGACGATTTGATGCCGGAGAACAGCGATACGAGTTCTGGATTAAATTCCGCTTTGTCACTCAACGACATACTCTACCGAGGCGCTTCAAAATTATACCTAACGGTAGCCCGCGAGCGAATACGCCATCGCCAGTTTATCCATCGCCGCGAGTTTCGGCGGAGCACGTATCGCTTCCGCCGCTTCCTTCGTGAGTCCAACTATTTTCGGAACTTCCAACATAAATTTACGTGCTTCCGTTGCTATACCTGAATAGATGTTATCAATCGTAGCCGTTGCGGCGCGTACTGCGCTCAATGGTGGAGGCGCGCTCGGTCCGCTTAGCGAGAGTGATCCGCGACGCTGTAAATGTTCTTGTATAGCGAGCGCAATCGCCGCGAGAGAATCTCGCCGACCTTTGGCTCCTTGCTTATTCCACGTCAGTTCTAAACATCCGAATAAACCGTTGCGTTCTTCTACAGATAAGAACGCTCCTTCGTTCGCAAGTTCCTTCAAAATCGCTACTAAATACCATAATATCGACTTTCGCTGTTTGACGGTTAAATGCGCCGGTCCGCGTTCCTTTGCGGTCGGAGCGTCAGTCTGTGTTTCCAACGTGATGATCCAAATAATCCAAAACAGCAGACGACTAATTTGATTGGAGCGTAGCGCGGCTTCCATTTCGTTTCCGACTGTACGTAAATCCATTCCGTCCATATGCGCCGTCCAAACTCGCCGCGTCGCCGGTTGATCGCCCGCTCCGCCTCCCGACCGTAAGCGGGCGCGCATAGCTTCCGCTTCCTTGAAGCAATCGGCAGATGTTGGAAGTATCGGAAGCGGTTTTTTCGCCGCGAGGACAAGAGTCGCTACGGCTTCCGCTACGAGTTGCCGAACGGCGGGTGTATTTCGTACAACTTTGATATCCTCACCCGACTTGGACCAGAATGACCGTAATTGATGAATTGTATTATACCACATACGGGGCCAGGTCGGAAGTCCCGAACCTACGTGGAGTGACCAGGCGTGTAAGAGGGTTGCCTCTAGACGTCCGAGACCGAGTTCGGAACATACGAGTTCCGCCGACCATCGTTGTGCGCGGGCCATATCTGCGTTTGCTACGGCGCGTAAAAGCGAACTAGTGACATCGCTCCACGAATAGCCACATAAGGTGTGCTTCGTTGTAGCATGCGGTTCCGCTTCCATTTGTGAGAGTCGTTATTTTTTGTTTTTCTTTATTCCGCCTTATTAGAAAATGCCAAGCCCGACGCGTAAATCCAAAAACAATGCGAAAAATAAAACGAATAAAAATCGTAATTTTGTACCCCGCGGTATTTTAGATCAACCTCTGTTCCAGGCGATGAATCGCGGAAACGTTTCCTGGGGCGATTTGATGATGAGTAATAATAAGAAGCACGAATCCCCTGGACCGAATTACGCGCTGGAGAATAATGCGCTCGAGAACTGGTCTATGCCGAATTTGACGATGCGGGAAGGTATTTGGGAAAACTTTCCCGTTGTACTCAAACAACTAGAAGACCGGAACGACACCAAACGCTTCGCGATTGAATGGCATCGCAAGCATCTCAAGGAATGGAAAGACGAACGCTCGGCAAGTATGGAGGAATGGATGGAATACCAGGCGTATGCCGAATTCCGTCTGATTCACGCTCTGCGTGCGCACGCGGACCAATACGTAATTGAACCTCCTCGTACGAAGGACCAGATTGTGGTGATTGCGATGAAGTCAGAGCCACGCGTAGAGCCACGTGCTGCTGCGTCGCGTGCTGCTGCGCCTCGGAACGAAGGAAAATCGCACGCAGTCGAACCGACGCGTGGCCCCGTATTACTAAAACTAAACGATATCAAAGCGCATTTTCCCGTTGTATGGCATCCAGTGGATGGCCGTGCCGGTAAATCGACCTACGCTCTTGAACTCTTCGGTAAGAAGATTCGTGAAATGTCTATGGCGGTCGGACACGACGTCACGGAAGAAGTCAAACATCAGTTGATGAATGCGCTACGCGCATCACGGGCGTGGCATGTATTACCCGCGGTCGGTAAGGAATTATGCCGATTAGAAATCGCCTAACTTATTTCTTCACACTAAATAAGGATGAAGACACGAAAGAATACGCGTTCAAGTCAAAAAAAGACAATGAAGATTCAACATCATCATTTTCTTTTACGTATGGAAACTAAAAAATGTCCGCTCGATACGGATAAAGAAGAGGCGAAAACCCTCATTACACGAATTATTGCCGATATCAATATGCAACTCCTCGGAGAACCGCGCGTGTTTTATGTGACCGTACCGCATTATAATGAAGGACTTACGGCTCTCGCGCCGATTCAAACGAGTCATATAGCGTTCCATTTCTGGAAGAATCCCGATCGTGAAATCATGAAAAATTCGGAAAGCCAGTGTCTCCTACAGTTTGATTTATATACTTGCGGATCCTTGACGCTGCGACATATCCAGAAAATTCTCCACCATCTGACAAAATTCCAGCCGACCCACGTCAATGCGACATTACTCAATCGTAACTATTCGCTCACCTTGGAACGCCAGCTACTCTGGGATCAGAAAGGAGAACGCACGTGGGTACAATGGTTGAATAATGTTGTGCGTATGTAGGGAATGACTAAGATTGATACACTTGATACAATACAGATTGTATTAGTTGTACTTTTATCTATTTTAGTAGCAAATTATATTTATGTGCGCTGGTCTATGCGCTCCAACCGGGAAATCGGTCTCGAGGGTGTCGAAGGATTCGCGAATCCTGAAGGCCCCGAAGGAGATTCCATCGTACTTGGAAACGATCATTTGTACGACGATTTTTACGCCAAAGTTTATGATAAGGTTGTGGATGGAGCAACGCGCATCGAAGCCGAAGTCAATTTCACGCTATCGTGGGCCCGTTCCTACCGTCCTGAGAACGAAATGCTCCAAGTGCTCGATATCGGATGTGGTACCGGCGGAGCCGTAGAAACCTGTCGGAAAATCGGCGTAGGGAAATCTATCGGCGTAGATGCTTCCGAAGCAATGGTCGCGGCGGCCCGTAAGAAATTTCCGAAGGCCGATTTTCGCGTCGGCGAAGCGGAACTCATCGGTCAGTTCGCCGCCGGTGAATTCAATCTCATTACGTTGTATTATTTTGTATATTACTATCTACGAGATCCGCATATGATGTTCCAAAACGCCTTTCAGTGGCTACAACCTGGCGGATGTCTCGTCATACATTTAGTGAATCGTGAAAAGTTCGATCCGATTCTGGAAGCCGCGAGTCCATTCGTAGCATTCAGCGTTCAAAAATACGCCGAAGAGCGTGTTACGCATAGTAAAGTTAGTTTTGATAAATTCGATTACACGGCCGATTTCACCTTGGAAGGCGCACGAGCCGAATTCCGCGAAGAATTCCAATTCAAAAATGGAAAAGTCCGAAAGCAAGTTCATAACTTACGTATGCCTAAAATGGAAGAAGTCGTGAGCGTAGCCGAAGCCAACGGCTTCAACTTCAAACAGTACATTGATTTGACGGCGATTGGATACGAATACCAGTATCTTTTCTGCTTTGTACGATAATAAATTGTTATATATAGGAAAAAACATGCTCTTTCTGTATATTTTTTCGTTTCTGGCCATTGTCGCGATTGTTGGTTTTATTTGGTTGCGAAAACCCGTACAAAAGCCACGTGTAGAGATCGAAGTTCCGGTGGAACGGGTACATTATATGTATTGGTTGCCGTGGTCGTGGGGCGGAGGCCATACGACTATGATTGATCGATCAAGACCCCATTTTGCGGGAATTAGCACGGAACACGCGGGTCGCGAAGTCCGCCAGCATCTCCTACACTAAATCTTATCAACCAATCGCTCGCCGGCGCACTTGACGAGTTGCTTACCTAGATTTGTCGTACTCGCCGCGCGATAGTCAAAGGAGCAGGCGTGTTCCTGCGGATAGCGGTGCGACGCGCAGAAGCGCGTACCGCACTTACACTCAAAATCGGACAACATCAACTTCTTCTTACACTGTCCGCAACGTTTCTGCGACTTTGGCGTTTCTGTAATAGTCATTTCAGGAATGCTGGTGTTGGAAGAAAGGGAGGAAAGAAGGGGGGACGAAAGAATCGGAATGCTCATTTCTCTTACTAGCGCCGAATTTCATCTCGCAATCGTCCAACGTTTCAATTTTTTTCCGTTCTACTATGGTGTAAAGACGATATCGTATATTCTTTACACTATGGGATTCTGGTCCAACACTGCGGCGACTCCCTCGTTTTGGCAGATTACTGGATGGAGTCGGTTGTCCGCAAACTATATACGTTCTGAATCCATTCCGTTTCCTGCTCCAAAAAAGAATGAATATATTGTTCGACTCAATGCGTCGCATACGCACCGTGTAGCCGCGTTTTGGCAGCGCTATTACTCCGGCGAGGACTGGGAATTCGACGATTCTGTCTATTCGTGGACGCGTCTTTATTTGAGTGATACTGAAGTAATTATTCTCGGTCTATTTCACGGAGGCGATCTTATCGCAACTATCGTGAGTACGCCGGTGGGTCCAACAATGATGAGTCACGGAGTCACGCTACCCGATCTGCGCGTCATCGAAGGTCTGTGCGTTCATGATAGTTATCGTAGTACAGGGGTCGCTGGATTTATGATTGAAACTATGGACGCATTCACGTCACGAACAGGACCAGTCGCGCATCTCTGGTCGCGAGAAATTAACCATATGCCACTTATCAGTTCTGCGCTTTCTACAACTACCTATGCGTATGCGCGATGTGGAATGTGTCCATTATCCGTACCGGTCACGCCGATAAACTGGTCGGAATTTGTGGAACTCTGGACATCCAACACCTCCTTCTGTAGCGCGAATATTGTAGTTCTTTCTCCGAACAATCGTCGTGGCGGATTACTCGCGCTCTCCGTCAAGAACTACATTGTCATTGTGAGCAATACAGGTCGCCGAACCAAACGCGGACATTTACCGATTTCGGAAGTTATCTGGTGCGGACAGCGACGCGAACACGCGTTATTGTCGGCTCGTTGTACCGAGGAAGTTTTGACTTCTGTCGCGGCGTATTTATATAAGGGTTTATTGTTCGCATCGTCCGCGTTTGGAGTCGAACGCAGTTGGACCCATTGGAATTACGGAAACTCAGGCTACCACGCGTGGTATTTATATAATTATATTCCACCGGCCTTTGGTTCCTGTACTCTCCACGCTATACGCGAAGAAATCTGAGTATACGCGCCAAAAATAAATATACAGGTGATGCGCGCAAAACTATCTTTGCTCTATTTATCGCAGATTGTACCAAATAGCGATCGAACAGATACTGTTGGAAGCCGTGTTGATGATATCACGCAACTCATACGAAATTATGAGTACGGAAATATTAGCGTCGCGAGCGACGCGTGTTGCGTTGCTTACGACCACGAACAGCCCGACGACTTTTACGGCGACGACCTCCATTTTGCATGTTGCCGGGGTGGTTCCGATTGTACGCCGTCACGGCATCATTGAAAACGTTTAGTATTTTGTATTGGAACACGGCACGGTCTCGGTTTATAGGGAAGCGGACTATAACTTCTCGTGTAATATCATACACTTCATTATACAGTTCCGCGCCTAGGTCTTCGGCTGAAAAATAATCAAAAGGCGCGTCGGGATTTCCCGCGTCAATAAAACGCATTAGTTCTTCGGCTCTGTCGAGAAATGCATCGCCGCTACGAACACCATTTGCTAGCATCTTATTCGTTAAACGAACGAGCATGTGTTCGAAACGCTCGTAGATATCGTCGTCGTTGCTACTGTTACTACTGTTACTATTACTACTGTTACTACTGTTACTATTTCCTGAATTCATTTCTACTATGTACATAGTAAAAATGATTCAATATTCGAGCAACTAAAGCGATGCATTGATGGTCGCAAGTTCGTTTTTCGGCTTTGCCGGCTCAACGTAATTACCAGTCATATTTTGCGCTAGTTTGAGCAGCGCACCCTGATAGATTTTTTCAGTCGTCAAGAAATGATTCACGAGTAACTTACGACCTTCCTGGATAAATCCGTCAAGAGCGACTTGCGATCCTCCGGGGTTTTTTTCGAAAACAGGATTCAATTGAACGATTGGGGACGCGCGATATCCTGTGCTCGGCGCAAAACTCAACATTTTCCGAATCAATTCTACGCATTGCTTGATATGCGTATCGTACGCATCGCGTAACTGGCGATGGGCGTTTTGGAGCAGAGAAATATGTTGGGGATTCTGCGTTTTACGCACGCCGTTGGTCACTTTCGTACAGAAAGGTTTGAGCGCTACCTGCGGAGTCTCTAAGAACGCAATCTGATCGAAGCGCGTCGGAGCCGTAGCACCGAGAGGCGTATAATTCTGCGCAACTTTCGCTCCAACAAACTGACCGACTATTTCTGCGCATTCTGCGGCCGAACGACTATCTGCTCCACCTCCAGGTAAATCGTCATATAACGATTGTACAAGTGAATAGGCTACCGAACTCGTCATACGTTTCTTGGACCATTTATCACTACAGAAAAGCGTACTCAATTCGTTGCCTTCCAATCGGGACGCGAGTAAAAACGCGCGATAGTTGGAGGGAGCCGTACCTTCTGGTTTGCCCTGGATGGTTGACTTAATATTCTTTAGACGCTGGAGTGTCGAAAGAGAACGCTCGTGAATCGGCGCATATTCTTCTTTCATATCGCCCGCGGATTCCTGGGGTGCTTCGTTCGCATATTTCGTCGTTTCCTTCTCCAGTAGGGCTTCCATCCGCTCCGCAAAGATTTTCGGAGGAGGCAGAGTACCGGTCGCTTCGACCGCTTTGAACGCGTCGTACGAAAACGTATTTCCGTTTGTATCCATTATGAATTTATCCAACACTTTACATTCACCGGCGCAATCTAAAATTTGCCGAATATTGACGAGGAACCGCGACGCGCCTCCGTACTGTCTTCGTAATTTACGTGTACGTTTGCTACGACCTCCACGGATACCTAATCTTGCCGTCATATTCGACGCTACCGTTGAACGATTGCTCGCGGGTAAAAGTTGTTGTCCTGGCGCGATTCCTACAGACGAAGCATTATTGCGTCGGGTGTAACGTGGAGCATAACCAGGAAGAGCAGCGCCTGGAACACCTGGAACTCCTGGAACTCCTGGCGCCATTGGAGGCGCGTATGGCGCTGCTGCAGGCGCTGCTGCCGCAGGCGCAGGCGCATACCCATACATTTCCGTTCTCGCGACCGCCGGAGAATATCCACTCGGCGGAATCGCCTGAATTCCTACCATCATCGGTTGCTGTGGTTTATCGTAGTGCTGAATGGAAATGCTCAAAATCGCCGTCTCCTCTTTCAACGGCATATATACGATGCTCTTCGTCGTATTGATAACGACCGAAGTACGCGCACCGAAATAATACAACGGACGACTATCCTCTTTATCACCCGTCTTGACCCGACGGAATTCATTGCCCGCTAATAAATCGGCAATGACTTCGGGCGCAACACTCGTCGCCGAAAACAGCTCGCGGACCTTTACCGGTTCTTTGAACGTAGGATTCATAGTCAATTGTAACGCACCGGTAGCGGACGATTGGCCGAATATCTCGTTCATAAGCGTCGGATTAATCTTAATACTCGCCGTCAGCGCCGCGATGAGTGTCACTAAACGTATAATAAAATACGTGATCTGGTCGCAAGCGACAGTACGTTCGCCGCGCGCGACGAGTTCGTTGTAATTTTCCACCGGAATATACGATGTTAAGCGTGATTCACTAGGATTTTTTGGGTCCGGGAATCGCAGTAATTGAAATTCTTTCTTAATCGCGGCGGACAATACAATAAATAGCGAATTACATTTTCCGTCGCTCGTCAGAATTTTTTCCAAATCAAAAATCGAGTTTTTCTCCAGAAGTTCCGTCAGTAAGTCAGAAATGACTCCTACCGCGTGGGATTCCGTTTTACGTAACGAAAACGTTCCGTATCGTTGTTTATGTGCCTCTTCGGCAGCATCAATCCGAATGGATTGGGTCGTTCCCATTCTGTAATGGCGTGGCATTTAATCCTTGAGTAGCACAGCACGCCAATCGTGAATACGCTTGAGACATTTTTGTAGTGTCGCTGCGCTAATTGAGCATACTTTCGCAATATCGGCATTCGCCTTCTCAATCTTGAGTTTCTCACACGCGAGCGAGAGCGCCGACGCAGCCAGCGACGACGGTGTCGTTTCCGGACATATACCGAGTTCATCAATAGTTGAACCGAGCGAACTCGCAAGTTCTAAGATATGTCCGTGGAGCGCACGGGGTGTGAGTAATTTATAAATGGCCGGTTCCAAATAATGCCGGAAACTCGTCGACGGCGTTTCGGTTTTCTTTTCGTACGTCACGTAATTTGTAGGAGTTGCAGAATGGTCGTGTTCTTCCAACAGTCCCGAAAACTGCTTGACGCCTCGGGTAATTAACTTTGCGTCAATTTGAAATATCTCCGCAATATCTGCCGGTCTCCGCGGTGTATCGTGGCGTTTCAAACTCTCGTATAAGCACGCGGCTAGAAGCGCATCTTTCTGTTGTCCGCGACAGATACAGAGCGGCGATACTTGCGCATACAATTGTTTCGTTTCTTCCACAATCGCGTTGGAAATTCCCGCGTTGCTCGCACGTACATGTAACATTTCAAAGACCGACCACAGCGTACGCTCTTTGTAAGGCATAATATTCCATAAATGGTATTGACGAATACGTCGCATAGCTTTACAATCACCGGGACGGGTCAAAATACGCGTACCGAGTGACGATTCAGGTAATAAAGGATTCAATGGATTTCCAACACGAGTCGGATCAGGACTGCGATCCTCCGAACCAAACCAGCGGTATTCCGCCGAATTATCAATCAAATATCCCATATGGATTCCGCAATGGGTACATAGTACTTCGTCCTCGTGGATTTGAATAGCGGTATCAGTATTACATTCCGGACAAATATGTCCTTCCTTGCTCGGCGGTTCCTGTATGTCAAACATTGTATTCCAATCACTTAGGTTTGTATTGCTGCGCTTCGCGCCGATACTGGGAAAGAGGGCGGAAGCCATTCGTTCGGTTGCGAGTAGTGCGGGTTTGTATTCTCAGTTCAGTTTTTCTCCTACGAAAAATACCGCACGTTTAAAATAAGGATGGATACCGGTGGTCTTTTGGGTCCGAAATATAGTTTCGCCGATGAACTCTCGACGCCCTCCGAAATCGGCGTAGAAAAAAACGGTTCCTTTGACGGAATTATGCGCGCCGTCGGCGGTGTGAATTATTATGTCGATGCGATCGGATTCGGTGAAGCTACTGCGCTCGCGAAATTACAGGGTATGAATCAATCTCCTCTCGGCATTCGCTACTTTATTAAGACCGGAGCGACGTGTAGCAATGGCGCAGATATGTATGAATATATTTCGACCGTACCCGCGGGATTACAGGGACGTGTAGGAGCGGAAATAGAGAAAACTATGGGAGTAAAATTCCGTGGTCTAGCGCCCGGCATAATGGGCGACGCGATAGGCGCTCTCAATCCTATGCCGTTGTTTCAGTCGGTCATTGGTTCCGGATATGCGCAATGTAAGAAAGTCACAATGCCGGTAGGTGATATGAAGGGACAGGTTCGCTCGGCCTTCGATAATAGCAACGTATGGATTACCGATCCCTACAAAGAAGTCGGTGGTGCGCCGAGTCAGACTCGCTGGGTATTTGATAAATATGTCACGCAGGAAGAATACGATGCCGCTCCAAAAACCGAAAAGGCCGGTACTCTACCCGAAACGGAAGGATTCGCGGTAAATTCCAGCAATACTATTGCGGCGGGAGTGCTATTTGCCGCCTTATTTTTAGGTATGGTAGCTTGGACTGCGAAGAAATGAAGTGCGTTATTTGCGTTGAAACGGATACAATGGTCGTATCCGTTTCAATAATGGTCGGTCGTCTAAAACGCCTTCTTGCTGAGCAGATTATATACAAACACCGCGCCCAGACCTCCTAATATCTGCGCTACGATGTAACCCGCTAATCCTGCGTTGCTTAACGCGCCGTTCGCCCAAAACATGACACTGACGGCGGGATTGAAATGACCGCCGCTAATACCCGCTCCGAGTAAAATAACGAGTAATAGCGCCATTGAAATTAGAATCGGCTGGCCCGTCGCTATAATGACGGAAAGAAAAATAAATGTACCCAAAAATTCAACAATGTAGTCCAGCATTCTTTCTATATATAGAATAGAAAATGCCTAAACAGGTTCCCTACACCGGGACTTTTTTAGCGGTGAAATTATTAGATATCGGTCTAGTCACCGTCTATTTCTTTGTACTCGGTATCTCGGTCGCAAAATGGTTCGACTTTATGAACGGCGAATTGAACGTCAAAGAATATCAAGAGCAGAACAGTTTCATTATGTTTTTAGATATCGTTGTACAACTTTTCTTTTTAGGAGTCATCGCCTATGTATTGCGGAATATGGTCGCACTGATTCCGTTTCCGTTGGAAGGCGTCGCCGGATTTCAACATAACCGTCTCAAAGAACTTCACGGCGGTCCGGTTCTCGAATTTGTATTGATTTTCTTCCAGCAAAATCTACATACAAAAATCTCCGTATTTGCGAAAAAAGTACTCGGTATTAAGGGTGAAGCGGTTTAGTGAAGTTTCTTACAACCTCCTGACAGCATAGCGGCTTCCTGGGCGATCGCGCGAAGCCGCGATTCAGGCAACAGACGCGAGCAAATCGACATCGATTCCAACTCCTGTAGGAACAACTTATAGGCGTAGGGAACGCGAACTTGCGAGAAACTCGTTGTACTCTCACACGACGAACATTTGAAGATGCCCGCGACCGGATTGACTAAACCGAGCAGACCGCACGACTTACATACGAAACACTGGAAGTTATCCGATTTCTCCATCATGATCTCCTTGAGGAAATCACTGGCTCCGTGGGCAATCATACAATCGCGTTCCATCTCGCCGAAACGGAGACCGCCGTCGCGTGCGCGTCCCTCGGCCGGTTGCCGTGTCAGCATGACCAACGGACCCGATGACCGCGAATGAATCTTATCATCGACCATATGCTTCAGACGCTGGTAGAAGATCGGTCCCATAAAGATACTTGTCGCCATTTGCTTACCGGTCGTACCGCAGTACATGACTTCATTTGTGTACGGCTCGAGTTTGAGATCGTCGCGAAGCATCTTCGACAATCCATCGACGCTTACGTCGGTAAAAGGTGAACCATCACCGACTGCTCCAATTTCGCAGCCGACCCGTCCCATAAGCGTTTCCATCAAGTGCGCAATCGTCATACGACTCGGAATACAGTGAGGATTGATGATAATATCCGGTACAATACCACTCGCCGTCTGAGGCATATCCTCGGGTTCCAGAATCATTCCGACCGTACCCTTCTGTCCGTGGCGCGAACAGAACTTATCACCAATCGTCGGTACGCGCTCAGAGCGTACGCGAATTTTGACGAACGAGAAGCCTTCGCCGTTGCGTCCGCGATAAATCTTATCGACGAATCCCGTCTCATTGTTTCGGAGCATCTTCGACGAATCGCGATAACGCTTACCTCCCGCGGCCTCTACAGCCGCCGCGGCTTGCGCCGCCGACATCGCCGCGAGCGAACTATGGCTTACACCCGCCGCCATCGCTCCCTCTACCGCGCGCAGACGAATCGGTACAACCTTACCAATAAGAACGTCGTCATTATCGACATAGGTATTTTCAGGAATCATACCGTCGGCTCCGAGTTTCTCGTAATTCGCTAATTTCATATGTTTCGTGAGCGCCGGATCCGGCTTACAGAAACGCTCCTCCTCACCGCTCGCCTGATTCTTCTTCTCCTCGTCTTTGTACGTACGGTAGAAGATAGAACGGAAGAGACCGCGATCCAGAGAAGCGCGATTCACCATCACCGAATCTTCCTGATTGTAGCCACCGTACGTCATAATCGCAACAATAATATTGTTACCCGATGGCATATCCTGCGCTCTGTAATACTTACTCATATACGGACTGACGAGCGGACGCGCCGTATAACAGAGTAGATTGCTCATCGTATCCAAACGCTCCGTAAAGTTGAGCGCATACACTCCCATCGCCTGCTTACCCATCGCCGCTTGGTACGCGTTACGAGGAGACTGATTGTGGTCAGGAAAGGGAATGTTGGAAGCCATAGTACCGATCATGACCGACGGATGAATCTCTAGATGCGTATGATCCGCTGCCAAACCGCCAATGTTCTTTGCGATGTAGAGCGATTCCGATTCGCCCGCATCGACGTATTCTACGAGCCGACCGCCCGCCGGTGATACCCACGAAAGTAAATCGTTCCAGGACGCGCACGTCTTCCAGGGTTGCTCACAGTCTGTCGTCAGAATTTCGCGCATCGTATCGGCGACCAACAACGGTCGTACGAGCCTACCGCCCTCCGTATTAATCCAAATTTCCATCCGACTTGAATTGAAGGCGATCGAGGTAAAAGGATTGATACGTCCCGCGCGTTTCGCAAGAATAAGCGCTTTCACCGACCGGTACATATCAATATCGTAGGCCAGCGTACCGACCCACGCACCGTTGATAAATACCCGCAATCCTCGGAATTTCTCGGCGAGATCGCTATCCGGTAGATTTTTCATTCCGAGTTGGTCGTACAGAATACGCAGAACGGGAAAGGGTGATGCGGGTAGAGTCACCGAAGCCGTCGATGCGAGATTTTTCACTACACCGACCGAATGACCCTCTGGCGTTTCGGCGGGACAAATGAAGCCGTACGAAGTTCCGTGAAGCTTACGAGGTGGAATTAGTTTTCCCGTTTTCTCAATCGGCGTGGAGAGCCGACGTAAATGACTAATACCGCTCAGAAAGGTCAGACGATTCATAACCTGCGAAATACCGGTCTTCGTTCCCATCTTTCCCGCCTGGAAATTGCCCGTCGCTAGCGATGACCGCATACCGACTTCAACGATAGTCGTCTTCAGAATTTTATACACATTCGTCGTATTGATAATATTCTCGAATTTCCCTGAGGCTTTCCACGCGCCGTTGTGAATCTCCTTCATAATCGTCGATTTCATATCCTTGATGACCTTTGTACCAAAGAAGAAACGGAAGAGATTGCCCAGTAGATTGCCTGGAAGTTCGACCTTCTTATTTGGATATCCGTCACGGTCGTCATACGGAATCTTATTGTGATAGACATCAAGAACCTTACGAGTCATTGCCGCGATAAAGCACGCCTTCTCGTACGTCATACCCGCACCGCCAATATGCGGAAGAAGTTCCTCGGCGAGAATTTCGCCGACCTGGCGCTCTTTCGGAGCCTTAATCGTTCCCATCGTGGATGCCGTGAGTTGCTCACGAATACCTCCGCCCGATCCGAGATGCTTCTGAAGCCACTCCATCGCCATCTCCGTCGTTCGTACATCGCCGGCCTCCATAATACACTCCTGAAATATCATATTGTAGTCACTCTCCGCACTACCCATAATCATTTCAATAATATCTTTATCTGTCTCGACTCCCAGCGCACGAAAGACAATGAAGAGCGGAACCTCGGCCTTGATACGAGGCAGCGTCAGACGAATATGCTCAGGCCCCGTTGCAATCTTTGCATTGTAAATAATCTTGACCGCGACGTTCTTCGGAACGCCCTCGTTCTCGGGTCCGATGGATTTACACTCAATAATCTCCGCTTCCTTGTGCTTCGCCTTATTGTTTCGGAATACGAACATACGATTCTCGGCCATACGCTCTTGGCTGAGAATAATCCGCTCTCCACCCTGAACAATAAAGTAACCAAACGGATCGGCGGAGCACTCGCCCAACTCCCGCGGATGCTTCTCTGGACTTTCCGAAAGCAGACAATATTTTGATCCGACCATCACGGGAATCTTTCCCGCGAGCACCCGTTGGAGATTGCGAACCCGCGTCTCCTTCGAACCCTTTCCAGGATCCGTGAGTGTCGTCGTGACTTCCATATCCAGATACACGGGGGCGGCATAGGTAAAATTACGCAGACGTGCGTCATTCGGATACATCGGCGTGAGCGCGCCGTTGTTCTCGAAGATAGTCGGCTTACGAATGCTTACGTTCTTGAAATTGATGACGACCTCAATCTCTCGCGGCGGACCTCCGTGGGGCGACTTTCCGCCAGGAAGAGCCGTCGCGGGCGCCGTTCCCGAAGGAGTCGTAATATCATCCTCGACGCTGACCCGAATCGCCGTACCCGCTGTACCCGCCGCCGCTCGCGTCGTTCCCGTCAGCGTCAAATCCGGCGAACCTACGATACGAACGGGACACGACCGTAGAATTGTATCGACAACATCGAAATCCATAAAGTGGTTGAAACTCGCGATTTGGTGATAGATAATCTGGCGATGATCATGTTGTGAAAAGTATAGGTCAAGAATCGATTTCCACGATGCGTCCATTTTCTGAATCAATGGATCTGCGGCAACCTGTATTCAAATTTGTTCGCGGTTTAGACCGCCACCATCTATGCTTCCAACATTCCATTCTGAATCTTTCGAAGAATGCGATGCGGATAGCCTTGGGTCGGAAATACCTCGACTTCTTCGCACAATCCGCTCGCGATGTATATATTGACCCAATCATTGATGTAGGAAATACTGATATCGTCGATGATAAGAATCGCTCCGATTTTTGCTAAGGCGAAGGCGTTTTGAATATCATTCCGAATACAGTGTTCAGAATGTCCTCCGTCGACGTGAATGACATCGTATTGGCCTACACATTCCGGATGGGCTTGGATCCAGAGGGGCATAGTCTGGGTCGAATCGCCCTCGATAAATTCCATAGTCGTATTGGGATTGTGTGCGCGAACATACTCTATCGCCGGTTGAGTGTATTTATGTTCTCCAATATCAAATATTGTAAGAATGACCGGTTTCGCATTACGTCCTAGGAGCATGAGCAGAGATGAATGTCCCGCATTGAATCCGATCTCGCAAATGCGAGCGGATGCCTGCGAACCGAACCAGAATAGATTCACCTGCTTCGTAAATAACTGCTCAAATCGGAACAGCGACTGATGATAATAAAACGAATTACCTTCCAAAAGTTCTCCACTGCCTTGTACAATCGCCGCGAGAGCCTGGAGATGTGTATCTAAGGTCGCGCGGGCCGATTCGTAATTTTTGAGCGCGAGAACTTTATCCATCTTTATGTAAAGTACAAACATTTATCTTTATATGAAACTATTATAGTATTCTATTATAGATAAGTTTCAGTATTCAAAATGAGTGATATTAAAGAACTTACGGTTCAATTACAGCCTCTGGACGCGAAAGTTTTAATTCCCGGCGCGAAGACCCGTCGCCGGAATAAAAAAATGGAGGGTGGATCGCATCTAAATAAGACGAGCGACGCTATGCCTCCAACATCTTCCGCTCCTGTTCCTGTTCCTGCCGTTGCGCCTTTGCCTGAGCCCGTGCCATCTTCCTCTTCGATGGCGCCTGCCGATGTTCCTCTGCCCGTGACGCCTGTTGCCACTACGGCCACTGTGACCACTACGGCCACAGGCGGAGGTACCGTAAAAATAAAGGAAAAGCGAAATGCTCCTCCCGCGGTCGGAGCTAAATTTTTACCCAAGAAACGCGCGCTTTCCACGGTGAAAAAACCGAAACTCGTTGTTTGTTCCCCGGCGCACACGACAAAGTCAAATGTGGACGGGGGTTCGAAAACACGTCGTTTTTCTGAACGTTCCATCTCGATCGAAATGAAACCGGTCAGCGCAACGCGCAAACATCGCAAAGATTTAGGAAAAAAAATCGGATCGATGACGCCGGCCGCGATTCGTAAATTCCTGCTTCGAAGGGGGGTTCTAAAGCCCAAGACAAGTATGTCTCTACCGGAGCCGATGTTGCGGTCGATGCTGAAGGATTATTTACTCCTTCATACAGCAGAGTAAATGGGACAATGTTTCGGAAAACCCGTAACGAAGGTCAGTGCGTCGCGCGCTGTCCGCGTGGTTGTTGACGCGGGAAAAAAACGAATGTATCACAATCCTAAATTTCCTAGGCAGCCAAGATGAATTTTAATCAGAGTATGAATCCAGCCTTTGATTTTGAGCATATGAATTTGATTCCCAGAAAATGTATTGTCAAATCGCGGGCGGAATGCGATACTTCCGTTCAGTTCGGTCCGCGGAGGTTCAAAGTCCCTGTTGTGCCCGCGAATATGGAATGTGTCATCGACCAAGATATCGCGGTCAAACTCGCAGATGCGGGATATTTCTATATTCTTCATCGGTTCGGCATAGATATTCCGAAGTTTGCTCATTACATGCGAGAGCGCGGAAGTATCATAAGTATTTCAATCGGTGTAACGGAAGAGGCCTATGATCTGCTGAAGAAACTTCGCGACGCGGATCTTATGCCCGATTACGTAACCATTGATATAGCCCACGGCCACTCCATTCGTATGGAAGAGATGCTAAAATTTATACAAACATTACCGAAACGTCCATTCGTCATTGCGGGCAACGTAAGTACGGCGGAAGCCACGATTGATTTAGAATCCTGGGGCGCGGATGCGATTAAAGTCGGCATTGGTCCTGGTTCCGCCTGTACAACCTACGTCGCCACAGGATTTGGTAGTCGCGGAATTCAGGCGAAGGCGATTTATGACGCGACTTCGGCGGTCAAACGGGCGCTCATTATCGCCGACGGAGGAATCAAAGAACCTGGAGATATAGCCAAGGCCGTCGCGCTCGGAGCCACGATGGTCATGGTCGGCGGAATGTTTTCGGGACTTGTAGATTCCCCTGGAGCGATCGTATCCGTGGGCGACCGGCGATTCAAAGAATTCTGGGGAAGTGCAAGCGCGGCCCAAGGAAAAACAAATCGGATCGAGGGTACGAAAAAACTCCTTCCTCTCAAAGACCGCACCTATTTGGAAGAAATGACGCATATTGCCGAATGTCTTCAGAGCGCGATTTCCTACGCCGGTGGTCATTCACTCGATGCGCTGTTGGAAGTGAAGATTCAACTCAAGCTTTCGGCATAAAGCAAAAACGCATCTCTATGTATAGGATGCCTCCTAGAAAAACCAAAGAAGATGCGATGCCGGCGACCGAAACACTTTACTACAAACTCTACGATGAGTATGTAGCAAAGTATGGCGAAAAAACTGCGATACTTCTTCAGGTCGGTAAATTTTTTGAAATGTATGATTCGGTGGATAAAGCGACGGGTCAAGCCCGCGCAAATGTCCAGATTTTATCCGAGGCGTGCGGATGCGCAATCGAATTCAAGGAAAGTCGCGATCCGACCAAACATCGGCTCTTTTGGGGATTTCCTGAAATTGCGTTTATGAAATTCGTAAAAATGCTGGTAGATGGAGGCTATAATTGCGTGAAATATATTCAGGATAAAGACGCGACGGGAGCGGTCGTAGGACGACGATTGGAAGAAATTGTTAGTCCTGGAACATTTTACGATGCTACGGGCGGACGTTCCGTTCGTGGAGAGGAGCAATGTATGTTGGGAATATATGTTGAGCCGTGGATACATACAACGACGAAACAGACGCATTGGTATATCGCAACGACGGCGTTCGATGTGAGTACGGGACGGTCGCAGAGCGCCGAGACGGATGTAGTTCTCATCAATCATAAGCCGGTTCTGGATTCCCTACAGCCTTTCTGGTCTCTCCATCCGCCGGCCGAAATAACTTTTTCCTGGTGCTCTGCGCTTCCGCCGCCCAAGCCGACGGATATTTCCTCCCTGTTTCCGAGCAAACCGCCCGTTCATATTCAGACGCTGAATCCGGCCGAGGAAGGCGCGGTAGCGGCCGACCGTATCCGATGCGCCTTTTTTTCCGAAGTATTCAAACATACCTCCGCGCTCTCCATTGGAGAATATTTAGATGTGGAACGAACGCCACTCGTGCGTCGAAGTCTGTTTCATTTACTGCGATTTCTCCAGGACCACAATCCCTCCTTTCTCACGGGGCTTCGGAGCCACCATCTCTGGTCGGCGGAAGAACATTTACTTCTGGGCAACGCGGCGTTGGAACAACTCGCCATGCTTCCTGCGAACCAAGGAAAAGACCACGAATCTCTACTCCACTGGTTACAACGTGCGCAGACGGCGATGGGTCGTCGAGCACTTCGAGAACGATGTTTGAAACCTAGCACCGATATTGAACATTTAGAGTTTTTACAGGAACGGATTCAGGGATTGCGGAATAAGGATGTACGCGCGCCGATTCAGGCCGTACTCCGCGGAGCCTACGATCTTCACCGACTGTTTCGGCGCTTTCAGCTCGGCAGCGGAACGACCCACGAATTGCTACAATTGCTGGGTACGTATGAGAAGGCGAGACAACTCATTACGATGACCACCAATACGATGTATGATGCGACAGAATTGCTTCCGCATATTCACGAATTATTGAATACCTGGGACGTGGAACGGATTCAGAAAAGCGCCAAGCAAGTTTCGGATTCTATCGCCGTTGGTTCCTTCCATCCGTGGCGACGCGGCATCTTTGCCGATTTGGACACCTTGGAAGATAGATGGTGTAGCTTACAAACGGAAGCCTTGGCAATCCGTACGATGTGGGACGGAATTTTAGAAGAGAAGGACGCGATTGAATGGACGCTTGCCGACGATACTCCATTTACTTTCACAACGACAGCGCGGCGTGGAGCATCTATTGTTGCGATTGCGAAATCTCGGTATAAAATGGATGTGAGTGTGGTGAAGCACGGATCCTCCACGAAAATTACCTTGGATTGTCCACAATTAAAAACACTCAATGCCGCCGCGGTGACTCTACGCGCCGAGTGGAAGCAGAGTGTCGCCGAACGATGGCGAGAAAGTTGGATACAATGGAATGAGTCCGCGACGCAATGCGAAGAGGTCGTAGAATTTCTGGGAGGATTGGATGCCGATTGTACGCTCGCAATGGTTGCGGAAGACTATGGATACGTGCGACCGACCTACGTTGCTTCTACGGATGAGAAGGTTGCGGGACTTCATATTGACGGTCTTCGTCATCCGATTATTGAGCGATTGTCGGAAGTTCCCTACATTTCCCACAATCTTGCTCTTGGTGCGTTTGCTGAGCAACGCGCCGAGGTGGCATCGGCTCCGTGTGGTATTCTTTTGTACGGAGTGAATGCCGCGGGTAAATCGAGTCTTGGAAAAGCCCTGGGTCTCTCCGTGCTCATGGCCCAATGCGGCATACCGGTTCCCGCGAGTGCCATGACCCTCATTCCGTACACGGGGCTTTTTACCCGTATTTTAGGAAATGATAATCTATGGGCGGGAATGAGTTCATTCGTTGTGGAGATGACAGAATTTCGGAGTATTCTACGGCACGCGGGGCCGCGGTCTCTCGTCATCGGTGACGAGTTATGCGCAGGAACGGAAACGGCGTCGGCAACCTCCATTGTCGCCGCGGGAGTCCAAACGTTACTCGAACGAAAAACCCATTTTTTCTTCGCGACCCATCTCCATGAGCTGGCCGAGATTCCTGAACTTGCGAAAAATAATTCTGTGAAAAATTATCATCTCACCGTAAAATCTGATCCTGAGCGTTCTGTATTAATTTACGATAGAAAACTACAGGCGGGATGCGGTTCGCCTATGTACGGACTCGAAGTCTGTAGGGGACTCGATATGGATAGCGCATTTTTGAAGATTGCGTTTGATTTCCGTCGTAAATACTATAGTGACGATGGAAAAGCACGCGTAAGTGCGTATAATCCCGAAGTTATTGTATCGCAGTGTGCGATTTGCGGATCGCGAGACGCGTTGGAGACGCACCATATTATTCCGCAATGGCTCGCGGACGCGGACGGAAAAATCGGTCCAGGCAAACATAAAAACGTCAAGGAAAACTTGGCGGTGTTATGCGACGCGTGTCATATAAAACATCATAAAGGAGTGTTGGAAATTCAGGGTTGGATTGGGACAACGGAAGGCAAACGATTGATGGTCAATTATGCCGAGGAGCCGGCAGGTCCTTGCGGTCCTTGCTGACCCTGCGGACCAGGAGGACCACGCGGACCAGGCTCGCCGCGATCCCCCTTATCTCCGCGCTCGCCTTGATCGCCTTGGTCACCGGTATCTCCACGCTCTCCGCGTTCGCCGCGCTCACCGCGATCGCCTTTCGCGCCAGCATCGCCCTTATCTCCTTTATCTCCTTTATCGCCCTTCGCACCGGCATCACCCTTCGGTCCCGGAGTGCCGGCGATTGTAGTGATTTTGACGAGTTTTGCCTCTAATTCCTTGATACGAGTCTCTAACCGGGCAAACTCTGTGCGTAGCGGATTGCCAACATTGCCACGGGCGAACGTAGAGGTCATAGGGTTTCTACGAAATGACGGGACAAGGAATCGATCGTTTAAACGCAATGCGCGACAAAATTGATAGTAACATCGAATATACCCGGGACCTAATAGACAATGATTATCCCTGTTCGCTGTATGAATTGTGGAAAACTGATGGCGGATAAGTGGGATTATTATCAGCGACGGCTACGCGAACTCAAAGGTCCTGGATATGCGGAGCCGACGTGTTTTGCGGGCAAAGCGATTCCTGAAACTCCCGAATCCAAAGTCTTCAAGGAACTACAATTGAGTCGATATTGCTGTCGGAAAACCCTACTGACCCATGTTGATTTGATTGAAAAGATTTAGCATACTACTGTAGAATGCAGTTACTCATACCAAGTTTAGTAGCATTACTCGTCGGAGTCGCAATTGCCTATTTTATATTACCGAGCATTGCTCCGGCGATTCTGATTGGCGGAGGAGTTGTTGCGTTACTCGCGACGTTTTACGTACATCGTGCGGAATTCGGCCGGATGGAGTATGAGCAAGCGACGTGGCAGTACAATCTTCGGAAGTATGCGTCGTACGTCATGATTGGCGGTATTTTACTCGGCGCGTACGGATTCTATGCAATGAATCAGTCGGGCGGTTCGGTCGCGACCGCCGCTCTGCCAGCGATGGGCGTTCCTGCTATCGGTGGCGGTATGGACTCTATTGTAAAGAATGCGATGTCCCGGATACATGAGTTAGTACGTCGCGGACGCATCTCTCTCGATTAAACCTGTAATAATATCATTCCATATCAAGAGACTGTGATATAGAATGCCGTCTATTGCCCATATTCAATCACAACTCAAAGAATTTGATACATCTGCTCGGAAAGCGAGTCAAGCGAAAGACCCCGAAACGGCTTTACAGAAAGCGTGGAAACGCATTTTTTCTATGAATTTAGATGCGTCTTCCGCAAAGAGTTTCGCGCGGTATTATAGGGAAATGCGTTCAAAGTCGCGATCTATGCGAGGTGGTTCTAATCTACATCCGGCACCGTTGAATTACCAAATATTCCCGGGCGCGAATGTACAGGCATACGGAAATTTTCCGGTGGAAGCGGATACAGATCCGGCGACGATTCGCGATTTAGATGTCTATTTTCAGGATTCGCTCACGAAAAGTTGCGGCATAGATTCCAGCCGGCAAGTGCCCGCCGATATGGGTAGTAATAAGGTTGGTGGTCGTCGTAGCCGCAGAGTGAATCGTAAGAATCGTAATACGTACAAGAAGCAGAAAAAGAATCGTAAAAGCAACCGTAAAAGCAGCCGTAAGCTGATGCGCGGTGGCAATATGCTGGAAACGCTTATGAGCCGTCCGTATCTTGCTACGGTACCGAGTGGCATTCTCCAAACGGTTGGCTCGACCTGGAATGCGTCGCCACAGGAGCCGAGTGGAAGCTCCGTAGTACAGGCGTGGAATTACAAGACACTGGGCACGGAGCGTTTAGTAGATCCCGGTCTAGTGACTCCGATTGGCGCTGATTTAACGACACTTGTCAAACCGGCGCCGTGGCAGACATCGCACTAAGCACCCTATATACATTCGATAAAAACGTTCTATCATAGTACATTTTTATCCTTATAGTACGCCAAGGATCCAAATGCGGAGTCTAAATCTTAAAGGTATATACCCTCAATCAGAGAAGTATGGCAGAAGCAATCACAGAAATGGCAGGAATATGCCAACCAACCCAGGAGGGCGTAGTTCCCTCTCTCGCCGATCGCGCGCCAGAGATTTTACGTCAGTATTTCACAAGTTTCCCGAATACCTTCTTGACCCAGCATCACATGGATTCTTACGAGTCCTTTATCTTCCGCGAGCTACCAGATATTATTTTCTCCGAAAATCCGATTACGATTCTGAAGGAACCTTTGGATGCGAAGGAAGGAATTTACAAATACAAAACGGAAATCTTCGTCGGCGGAACCGCCGAGAAGGCGGAGGAATTAGCGATTGATGTCGGTGCGCCGATTATTACATTAGATAACGGACGAACCGTTCGACGTATGCTTCCGAACGAAGCGCGTCTGCGTGATTTGACCTACGCCACAACCTTCCAGGCCGATATTCTCGTTCGCGTCACATATACTACACCGAACGTAGGTGCCGCGGCCGAGGAAAAAAAGTGGAACCACGTACCACGCGATATATCGTTTCCGCGCTTTCCGTTATTCAAGATTCCGATTCTGTTACGTTCGAAATTATGCGCAACGCACGGAGCGAGCGCATCGCTCCTCTACGAAATGGGCGAATGTCGGAATGACCAGGGCGGTTACTTCATTATCGACGGTTCCGAAAAAGTATTGATTACGCGCCAAGAGCAGGCCTTCAATTCCCTTTACGTCGCGAAGAAGCCGAAAAACGATTTAAAAATCCAGACATACGCATCGGTGATTTGCCAACATCCCGTCACGAAACAAACGCGGCGAGTCGCATTGTATCGGTTACACCAAACGAGGAATAACGACGACGGAGTTATCCGTATCAGTATTCCGCTCGTGAAAGGCGCGATTCCGTTGTTTGCGCTCTTCCGCGCGCTCGGCGTAGAATCGGACGAGGAAATTATACGTATGATTTTACCGGATACTACGGCGGCGCTGACAAAAACGATGGAATCTACGCTCATTTCGTCTATCCAAGATGCGTGGCCCATTACATCGACGGTCCATGCGATTGAGTTTATTCGTACTCTCACGAAGGGATTTATCGTCGCAAATGTTCTGGATATCCTACATACTCATTTATTCTGCCACGTACCGGATCGTCCGCTCGCACGTGCTCAGTATCTCGCCGAGATTGTACGGAAAATGATTCGCGTCGAAATGGGTCTCGAGCCATCCACAAATCGCGACGATATTCGTAATCAGCGTATGCTTCCGACCGGTACGCTTATCTGCGGATTGTTTTCCGAATCGTGGAAACTCTGGAAAAAAGCGGTACGTCTCTCGGTTGATAAACAGTACAACTACAATAAATCGCTGTACCAGGACGAGAATTTCTTGACGATTTTCGGAGCCGGCAATATTAGTACTATTTTATCGCCGAAGGAACTGAACGATTCGCTGATGCGGGGATTCCGCGGAAAATGGGGAACGAACGAATACAATATGAAGACCGGTGTGATTCAACCGCTTGCCCGTATTTCCTACATGGACGCAATGTCTCATACGCGTCGTGTAGTCAGCGACTTTGATACATCGACGAAACTGACAGGACCGCGCCATCTCAATCCGAGTCAAGTCGGATATTTTTGTACGAGCGAAACGCCGACGGGCGGACATATCGGCGCTACGAAGAATCTGAGTATTCTGACGGCGTGTTCTATCAGTACGCCGTTTGCGCCACTTATGAAGTGGTTATTGGAGAAGGGCGGAGTCATCGAGATTTCGAGCGCACCGAGTATTCTAGCGGCGACGGCGACTTCGGTCCAAATCAACGGCGGTACCATCGGATTCACGGAGCGACCAGATGTACTGACGCGCGTACTGAAATTGATGAAATGGACGGCGTGTATTCCGCCGACGACTTCCGTGAGTTTTAATACGAGCGATAATATTTTACGAGTATTTGTGGATGACGGTCGTCCGCTACGTCCGCTGTGGCATCTCCAAAGCGGACACGGCATCGAGAAATGGCCGGCGGTAATGCGTAGCACTCAAGATATTCCGTCGTGGCGAGATTTAGTCTGCGGTACGCTGCCTCTGACGGCGGAAAAGGGAATTACGAGCGCCGATTTCGTAGATCCTCTCGAGGCCGAGCCGAATGCGACGCTCGCAGAGTACGAAGAATTACTGGCTCCGAATGTTGGAGCTATAGAATATGTTGATCCGTACGAGGGAAACGAAGCGTATATTAGTTGGTGGGGATCGGCAAAGGATCTCACGCCAGAACATACGCACGCGGAAATTCATCCCAGTACTTTGATGGGCTTGCTCGCATCGATGATTCCCTTCAGCAATCACAATCAATCTCCTCGTAACCAACTGAGTTGCTCGCAGTCCAAACAGGGTATTGGATATTACGCTACGAATTACGAAAACCGCTTTGATACGTACGGAAGTATGCTCTGCTACGGCGAAGGACCGCTGTGCCGAACTATGGTGTATGATGCGGTCGGTGGTGGCGCGATGCCCTACGGTGCGAATATCATTTTCTGTATCAATTCGTTCAACGGATACAACCAGGATGACGGTATTTTATTCAATCGTAGTAGCATTGAACGCGGTCTATTCCGTTCGCTCGCTCTCCGTTCCTACACGACGGTGGAAGAAGAGGATCCGATTACGAAAGCCGTCTACCAAATCGGCAATCCGCGAACGGTGCTTTCCTGGTCCGATTTACGTCCAGGCAACGATTACAGTCAATTAGACGAGAACGGAATTATCCGCGAAGGTGTCGCGATTCACGAAAAGACGGTACTTGTAGGCCGTTATTTACGCGATGTCGTAACAGGCAAGATTTCGGACGCCTCACTGACTCCGACGGTATTTACGCAGGGTCGTGTTGATAAGGTTGTCGTACTTCATCAGGCGAACGGAATGCGTCTAGTCCGCGTACGTATTTTGGAGGAGCGCGTACCGGAACTCGGCGATAAGTTTTCCAGCCGGCACGGCCAAAAAGGCACGATGGGTATGCTGTTGGATGCGCAGGATATGCCTCGTACTGCCGATGGATTAGTACCGGATGTAATGGTCAATCCTCACTGTATTCCGAGTCGTATGACGATCGCGCAACTTTTGGAACAGGTATTTGGTAAATTAGGAGCCGTCATCGGCGCGAAGATGAACGCTACGCCCTTTATGAACGACCAGCAGTCGTTCAATGCGATTGCGGAAGCGCTCGAGTCCATCGGAATCCAACGTGAGGGCGAAGAGATTGTGTATAGCGGAATCACGGGAAAGATGTTCTCGTCTTCGGTATTTATGGGTCCGCTCTATTTTATGCGTATCAAGCATCTCGTACAAGATAAACTCAATGCGCGTCCCACGGGTCGTAAAGAAATTCGTACGCATCAGCCGACGGGCGGTCGTGGTAATGAGGGTGGTATGCGTATAGGTGAAATGGAACGCGACTCTTTACTTGCGCACGGTGTATCGAGTTTCCTACAAGAATCTATGATGAAACGGTCAGATGGAACATCGTTCTGGATTTGTAACGGATGCGGTACAATTCCGATTTACAACGAGTCCAATCGATTGTTCGTATGTTCATTGTGCGACGGACCGGTGAGCTTCCAAGGTTCCACGACGGAAACGATGGGTTTAGTTCTTCCCGTGAAGAAGTCGCGTACTACGTTCAGTCGTGTAGAAATGCCGTATGCGCTTAAATTGCTCGATCAGGAATTGACGTTTTACATGAATGCGGGATTCCGAATCTTGACCGAACAAGGAGCGCGCCAATTCCAGGAACCGAACGAATGGAATGTATCGGATGTGTTGGCAATCAAGGAATTAGCAGAAGCAGCTGAATCGGCTCAAGAACGTATCGATGCGTTGGCAGCACCGGTCGCCGAAATTCCGCCATCTGCGGATATTGGTGCTGAAGAGGCGGCAGCGGACGCGGAGGACGAGGGCGGTCCGTCGCATAACGATTCGGTAGAAGGAGCCGTCATTCCTGCGGGAGCAGTGGTTATTGATTTTACCAATAAAATCCCGCAATACAAAGAATTCAGTACGTATCATCCGGTAAAATTAGTGCTGGACGGCAAGACATGGCCGACGGTTGAGCATTATTTCCAGGCGATGAAGTTTCCTGAACATCCAGAGCACCAAGAGACTATTCGCGTAGCGAAAACGCCTGCGCAGGCGAAACGTCTTGGTAAGACGACCGAAGTACCGATGCGCGCCGACTGGAATACGTATCGTGACGAGGTAATGTATCGCGCGATCAAAGAAAAGTTTAGTGAGCGTCATCCAACGCTGCGTAAGAAATTAATGGATACGGGTAATGCATTTTTACGTGAAGCGAGTCCGCAGGACAATTATTGGGGAATCGGTCGTAAGAAATTAGGTCAGAATAAACTAGGTAAGATTTTGATGCGCGTTCGCGATGAAGAACGCGGACCGAGCGCAGTAGCAGCCGACGCGTTGCTGACGACGGAGGCGCAGGCGAAGGCAGTCGCAGCCGCAGCCTCAGCCTCAGACGCACAAGTACCTCCAACCGTGAATGTAACGGTTGTTGCGCCTCCTGCGCCTGCGCCTGCTCCTTCTGCTCCTTCTGCGCCTGCGCCTGCTGCTGCCGCGCCTGCGATTGCTTTTTCTGCGCCTGCTGCTGCCGCGCCTGCTCCTGCTCCTTCTGTGGCGAACACGACGTCCAATCCCCCTATACTCGAAATATCGGAAGTCAATGCGTCAGATGTCCTTCCAAATATTCTAGGCGCTCCAGCGAATCCGGTCGTACCAGTCGCATCAGTCCCATCAGTCCCATCTGCGGTAGTGGCACCAGTCGCAGCAGTCGCACCAGTCGCAGCAGTCGCACCAGTCGCACAACCCGAACCAGAATACAAAACAGTGACGGTATCCGCGCCTTTACCGAAATAAATGAAAAATTGAAGCGAATTGGTACACGAATTCTTATCACTATAAGAATGTATTCTATACATCCCTATTCTGAGAAATACCGGCGCGCCGTCAAGGCTATCGGCCGTTCAACCTTTCACGACGATGTCAAGTCCCAGATTGCGACGAGTCAGCATACCATGGCAAACACCTCTCTGGTTCTGAAAGTAGATTCCGAAGTCATCGGATTCGCGCTACTCACGTACCGAGCTGCCCAGCGTGGTCTTCCGAAGGGAATGGAAATCGCGTTTCTAGGAATCCGCGAAGATTATCAAGGAAAAGGTCTAGGTTCGGCACTCTTGAAACATATTCTTTCTCTGAATGTCCAACATATCTGGTTAAATGTTGCTTATTCCAATCCGGATGCGCAACGCCTGTACGAGCGAAACGGTTTCCGACTATGGAGACGTATCGGCAATCGAACGGAGGGCGGTATCACTATGGGATATACGAAGAAGGCATAAAAGGCATAAAAGTCCAAAAATTGATTCAGGATATAAACAGTTCTTTCCAACTAATAGTAGATATGGAAGCCGACGCACTTGAACTCGTTATACGTAGTCGACCTACGATTCTAGAGATTCTAGAGAATCGTGGATATAATGTGGATGCTTACAAAGGTACGTCGGCTGAAGCGCTCCAAAAGTTCGCAACGACAGATACAAACCTGTTGGAAATTCAGGTCGAGCATGAAAACGGTACGCGGATGACGGTTATGTACTGGGTAGAGGGATCGCGTCGTCTCCGGCTTGATTCTATACTGACTGATCTATTTATGAATCATCCGAAGAATTATACGTCTGCGCGAGACGAGTTTATTATTCTCTTGAGTGAGCCTTACCATCCCGCATTTGATCTCCAGGCTGCGAAACAGTGGAATCTTTACAAAGCGCGTGTATCATTCTTCCAACTCAAGAATCTAATTAGCAATCCGGCGAAACATATCTTTGTACCTCTGCATCGTAAATTGGCTCCGGCCGAAATCTCCGCCATTGTTTCGAGTCTTCATATGGAGTCGAAAATTAAATTTGATAAAATCCTGTATCATATTGATATGCAGGCGCGCGTACTTGGTCTGGTACCTGGAGATGTTGTGGAGATTCGGCGACCGTCAGAAACAGCGGGAGAATACACTACATACAGGGTTTGTACAATTTAGATAACCAATGTAGAATGTGGAACGCTGATATTGAACAAAGGTATAGAAGTGATGTAAATACCGCATACAGTAATGCGTACCAAAATTTTTCAGCTGTACGCGATCGTACTCCTGCCGCAGTATTGAATTTACCTGGAGCGGTCGATCAGGTCAATCGAGCGAAGCAAATCATCGAACAATCGGTTCATACGCTACAGCAGCGAACAAATGATATTGCTACAGCGATAACATCTTTGGTGAATTCAAAAACGAACATTCGTCAAGATATCAATACGAAAAAACAGGAGACGCAACGATTGAAACAGGAGGTTGAAAAAGCACGCGAGTTGAATGCGTTACGGAAAGAGCAGGCGGCGGAATTGAAAATTAAATACGGCAGTAACTACCATACATCGTATCTCGGCTTATGGCGACCTCTCGCGGATCAGTCGCAAATGGGACTCATTATCGCGTCGGTGATGTTTGCCTTGATTGCGATTGTAAGCCTTGTATTTGTAATTCGTGAATTTTACTCCGCCCCGGCATCACAATACTCGGCACGAAATCTCTTTGGCGGAGTTCGTATTAGAAAATAGTTTTTTGACTCCGAAGAAAATAAATAACGTTTTGTCAGAGAGGTGCGAATGGCCAACAACAATTACGTGACCAATATTCCGAAATCGCCGTTGGGAGACGTTTGTCCCGAACCTCCCGATTACATTAATGATACGGATCTGATGACAATGTACCGCAATGGTGTAGCGAGCGATATTTTGGTTCCCGATGAATCTACGGGTCGTGTTCCGGTTGCACAACTCCAGTCGCATGTACAGAATCTTCAAGGTTCCGGTGTGCTGAAGCCGCGTCCTACGATACTGGTTGCCGGAAAAAGCGAAACGGATATGAGTAAATTACTAGCACAGGATACGGAATTATTCAACGGTATGCGTGAAGAGTATTGCTACTACGAGCAACGGTATCGCTACGCCCTAAAGATTTTTCTACAGAAGGCGACAAGTCGCGAGGGCGGTGATAATAACGCGGCACGCGCGATGTTAAACAATACGAAACTTCTGAACGTCCGCGTCAATTCGGTATTAGAGGTTATGAATTACTTAGCGCAGGCGCGCGCCCCCGTGACGAATGAGAATAAAGATAGGATTAACGAATACAATCAGAGCATTCTGGATAAACTTAAGAAAGCGCAAAATATGTACAACTTACTGAAGCGCGATAATGCGATGATTGTGACGCAGCGGGAAATGGTTCGTTACACCGCCGAAAAGAACAATTACACTACAAACCAGATTGCGCTATGGGCTTCGCTCAACGTCATAGCGCTCGCGACAATTTTTTACGTTTACCGTAATTAAATTGCCCGGACTCATGGATTCAAGTAATTAATTTTAACCACTGACGGTAGATAGGGAAAATGGGTCAGTCACAAAGTGCCGACTACGCTTCTGCGTTACAGGATTTGGAACGTATGCAGTTCTCGAAGGAAATTCAACAAAACCCTGGTCAGTACAGCCAGTATGTGAATACACGAATCGACCAGATGACGGGCGAAGTGTATAATCGGAAGCGAACGGCATTCCAGAAAGCACATATCGATCTTGGTCGCTATATGGATATGGATCATAACGCGAATTTTTACAAGGAGCGTTCCGGCGATGTTGACCGGCTACTCGATAAAATACAGGCGGACAATAACAATTTACTACAAAACGTTTTACACGACAAAACGCTCAGTAAGCGTCAGTTTGAGATTAACGATTGGTCCAATTACAACAAATTAGAAACCCTGTTTTTCCTACAGGTCTTCTTCATGTCTGCGTTATGTATGGCCGTCGTCATATATTTACAGAAGAACGGTACGCTTACGAACGCGATGGCGGGACTGCTTACGACACTGCTCGTCACTATCGTAGTGGTTCTCGGTATTTACCGTTATTACTACACGAATCGCATCCGCGACACTCGTCTCTGGAATCGCCGCTACTTCCCGAAGGCGGCCCCTCCTACACCTCCTCCTCGTTGCGACCCTGCGGGCAATCTCGTGACGAGCCTAGAGTCCGTCATTCCCGAGGGCATCCGTAAGTGCGCGAACCAGGAAGCAAGCAAATTCAGTAACTGGCAGAATAACTTGACGAAGGAAATGCAGAATTACCAGACGACGGGTAAAGATCCGGCGCCAGGTACCGCCAGTTTATTGTGCGATCGTATTTAAATAGACCGTATGACGTATTTTCATCAGATAAAAAAGTGTCTGATGAAAATGCCTGAGCAAAGTCTCTAAGGGTTTCAAAAAAATAAAACATTCCTTTCTACTCCTACTGTAAGGAGTTATGGGAAACGCATCATCCAATAATGGTCAGGCTATCGCCGATATGATTCGCAACGCCGCGAATAAGGCGCAACCACCGGCTCCTCCGCCACCTCCACCACTCAATACGGAGCAACAGTGCGCGGTTCGCAAAGTCGAACTCAATCAAATCCGAAACGACCTGAACAATAAACAGAACGACGTCGATAATTGCGATCCGCAGGGAGCGCAGGCCCGGAGAACGCGCGAAGCTATGCTTGAGAGTGAAAACTATGTGAATCAAAAAGCCCGTGAAATAGAAAACGCATATAAAGAATTCAATCGTCAAATAGCTATCGTACGGCAGATTGCCGTCGCTACGGAACCGCTTGATGAATACAATCAATCCTTACGGCAAGAATTGGACCAGTTGATCACCGAGAGCGAACAGCTGGAACGGAAGGAACGGGCGAATCGCCGGCGATTTGTCGATAATGATCCGCAGAGCGGTGTAGGAGGAGCGCCGGCAGTTCGTACGCAGGATGATAAGGTTTTACTCGCGTTCTGGATATCCTATGGAGCAGCTCTTATTACGGCATTATTACTTATTACAAAAATGTTTGAAGCACAGATAGGCGGTACGAAAGAAAAAATCATTGTATCGCTCGGAACAATTTTAGTCGCCTACGGAGTCGCGTATTGGGTGATTGTGTTCTATGCGTAGAGGGCAAGGGGCTACGTGACGGGCGAAAGTAGTGCGCCACTGAGATCCGCCTCGTCAGGCTTGACGGCGACGCTCCAGAACTCCGAGGTCGTAGAACCTCCGCCGCACGTCTCTTTCATACGGTCGAGCACTTGTTGGGGCTTCAGATCGAAGGTACGGTTGCCATTGCGCTTCCACTCGTTGAAATGCTTTTTGACTTCAATCGCCTTGATCGGACCCGCGCCCGGTTGCTTCAGATAGGTATCATTGAAGAACATCATGAAGATATCGTTCTCCTCTTTGTAGCGGTTGGACGCCGCGCTGACGCAATCCGGCTCTCGCAGTCCATGGACGAGATACCGCGTATCGTAATAATGAACGAGTAGCGACAGGAAAGGAGTGCGGAGTTTTTTGAGTTTGTTTTCCAGGTCCAGATCCTTTTCGTAAATATACTTCTCAGGATTGATGAGCGGATCGCCCGCGTCCTTGAAGATTGCCACGTGCGGAATCACCCGAATGCGTCTCCACGTGCCGTTATCCATTTTGCTCACCGTCGGAAGGTCGTTACACGACATGAAGATTTTACCCGTAATCACGAACTTATCCTGATCTTCGAACAATCCCCGCGCCGTCACCCGATCGCCGCCACTGTACTGCTTCATAATCGCTGTATTGATTTTCTCCATATCATCCGGCTCGCCCATATGAATATAGCGTCGGCACTTGACCGTCACGATATCTGGATTCGCCGAACCGGAATCGGGTTTCTTACGAGTGAAGACAGTCGTGCTCATACTCGTACCGTAGTCGCCGAACGTCGCTTCCATCAGATTTTCAATCATAGACTTACCGTTCGAACCCGGTCCCTGCATCACATAGAACTTCTGTTCCTTGTTGGCGCCCTCGAGACAGGAAGACAGCAACGTAATCACGTACTCGCGGAGTACGGAATCAGGATAAATCTTACGGAAGAACTCGGCGATGAATTTTTGTTCTGGCGATTCCGGATCATACGCAAAGTAGTGAATTGGATCAAGATCTGGATTACAGCGACCCATCTGGAAACTGATGTTGTCGTCGGGCTGACCGTCGCGGAAGATTACGTGAGGCCGTCCCTCCATAGAATCATTATCGTAGTGTCGGAGATCCAGAACGCCGTTGGCGACGCCGACAAGATAGGGATTTGTATTGAGTCGGGTCATGAACTCCTCGTCATAGAACTTCTCCTGGCACTCTTTGAGTACGTTGTCCTTGAAACTAGACATCTCGAGTTGTCGTTCAATACCGAAGAGTTTCTTACGCTTCTCGTCGAGACGCTCCCGCTCGCCGTCGTCTGTACTGCTGACGAGACGCTTACCAATTTCACCGGCAGCGACTACATACTCATTTTTAATAGGACCCGAAAGACGCGCACGGAGTTCTACGGATTGACGTAGATGCTTCCAGGAGTGCGCCCTCTCTGGATACTGATACCATTCTACGCGACCTTTGCTGGCGCCGGGCGAGCAACGAAACTCGTGTTGAAATTTACGGCATACAAACGACGCAACATTGACGTGCGTATCCTTGGCGAAATGGATGATCCACGACGTGAGCGATTCGGATAGAATACTATTATACTTATTAATATTGTCTTCTTTTGCCCAATGAACCAGCGTAGCCATCGATAGTTTCCGACTGCTATCGATGCGCACCAGATTCCACTTCGCGCGCAACTCGGCTTCGGAATACGTAGCTTTCTTATGCGACGGATCGACGCGTCGCGTAATATCGACCCAGGCCTTGAACGAATCGTCAGTATTCGCGATGTTCTTGAGACAGATTGCCACCCGAATCCAGTCTTGGTATTCGGCGGCACGATGCTCCGCATTCACGCATTCTTTACACAGACGATAGGCGAGCGCAATATCTTCGGCCGTCGCGCTCGTCACGCGTCGCGAGTCTTCGCCGTCGTT
>Ga0114959_10000431_pt1 | contig 39366 bp, 29 predicted proteins | sample C_130625_EF_Meta_FD_87317 | JGI IMG/M metagenome (GOLD analysis project Ga0114959, IMG submission 87317) | Freshwater microbial communities from Lake Croche, Canada to study carbon cycling - C_130625_EF_MetaG | ecosystem: Environmental > Aquatic > Freshwater > Lake | place: Lake Croche, Canada... | reverse complement strand
GTACGATGGAGTACTTCTGAGGTACGATGGAGTACTTCTGAGGTACGATGGAGAACCTCATTTGTTAAAATTAGTACTTCCGAAGTACGACGGAGTACTTCTTAGGTACGACGGAGAACCTCATTTGTTAAAATTCGTACTTCCGAAGTACGATTGAGTACCTCCGAGGTACGATTTAGTACTAAATTAGTACGATGGAGGAGTAATAGGGAATTGGGGGGGGTGAGAAGTAGGGGGGCTTTGAATGAAACAAATAGGAATTTACTTATAAATTTCCTAAATAAAGTTTCTTAAATATTAGTAGGCGTTTTAATTTGAAAAAACTCTCATGGATTAATAAACACGGCTTTTGTTGACAATGAGTATAATTTAGTTTTGAAACATTTATTATTTTTTACTTTCTCTGATTAATTAGGTATGAGCATACACACTATTTATAGATTCGAAGAATTAAAAAATAGAATAAGAGCAAACACACCCCCTATTATTTATAAGTATCGAGCTGATTGGAAAAATATTTGCCACAAAGAGTTAATTACAAAACAATCAATATGGTTTTCTGCACCGAGTTCACTAAATGACCCTTATGATATAAGAACTCCCTTAAAATTTGATTATTCAGAAATTAATCATCCATTTTTTTTTGAAAAATTAAAGCAATGTTTTATTGATAGTACAATGTTTAATCATCTTAATGAAGAAGAATTAAATATTTTGACCGAAAAAAGATTAGCAATAATAAGGGAAGACCCACAAAGTTATTTTGAGAAAAACAATCAATTCAGTAGAGATAGTAACATACATGACTCTATTGGCATATTTAGCTGCTCTACTGACGGGTTGAATGAATTGATGTGGTCTCATTATGGTAATAGTAGTTCAGGTTTCGCTGTAGGATTTAAAACGATAGAACTTTGGGAAGATCTTAAAGACAATACAACTATCGGGCCTGTTATATACAGTGATGAAATACCTCTTCATAGTTTCATTTTTGATATTGAAAAAAATACTTTAAATACTCATTTTCTAAAATCTAAAAAATGGGAGTATGAAAATGAATTTAGATTTTACATAAATGGAGACAGTATAGATATCAATAGATTAAGATATTTTTCAAAGAAAAGTGTAGCAGAATTTATTTTAGGAACAAACTTTCCGAAAAACCAAATTACTGAAATTACGGATTCAATCAGGATTATATATGGTAAAGATGTTCCTATTTTTCAAGCAAAACTTAATGTGTCTAGTTATGGATTAATTAAGATTAGCATTGACTAATATGATTATGAAAAATCTAAATTTGTGATGTAATGATTTACCCAAGCATATATTAAAAACATTTTCTGGAAAACCCATTACTTTACATATCAAATGATGTGATTTTAATATTTAAAAAAAGTAAAATTTACCTCCTTTTTATATTAACAAATAAAAGCTTTCTGAAGTCTTCAACATTTAAATACAATTATATAATTCTAGTCATACAAAATATATGAGAGTTCTACTTTTAACGGTTTCAACAATTTTATCAATTACAATAACTTCTTTTTCACAAAATAAATGGGATTATAATAAAAATGGGGTTCATATATCAATTCCAAGAATTAGTACCTTAGAAAAACTAGATGAAAGTGTATCAGAGAATTTAAAAACTAAAGAAACATATAATATTACAACTTTTCTTTTGCACAAAGACGAGTTAAAAAACAGTGTTAAATTAATAGGATTTAATGGAATCTCTAATTACAAGACTAACGAAGAAACATTTAAAATACAAAAAGAAAAACTTAAATCTCAATTTGCAAGTACTAAATTACTTTTTACAAATGATGAAATAAACACTGTTAAGAAAATTGTTTTTTGACGCACTTAGAACCTATTATTCTCAAGATTCTTATAAACTTCTAAAGATAGATAGTACTGAAAAATCAGTTAATGCATTAACTTTCAAAAAAATGTTTACTATCGGAAACGGTGAAGTAATTTTTGATAACAATAATTCTATTTTAATAAGACTAAATACCAAATTTAACGCATCGGATATTAGTTACTATGCACCAATTTATTCAGGATATACATTATTAAGAGGTCATTTTATAGGCATTTCGGCTGGGTTTAATGAGTTTTCTAAGACTAAATTTGATAGTTCAGAAAATATAATATTAGAATTTCTAAAGAAATTGGAACAAATTAATAATACCCAATAAAAATATTATTTTCAAGATGATCAAAATGTTACCACAGGCATCTTCCCCATGTAAAATTATTATTCCTAGAGACGCAAGACGCAACAACCCCAAATCGTCTTATTTCTCAAAATAATTCCAAACCTCGCTAAAATTAATTAGGTCATTTATTTTGGAACTCAGATGTTGCATATTGGTATCATGTTTTAATTGGCGCAAGTCTTCCGAAGGATGACTAGTGTCTAAAATAATAAACCAGTTTGTAACTGGAATTCGCTATAATAAATAAGAGTTGCAGGTATAATTCTTTTATGTGAAATACATTTCAATTGTTAAATACAAACAATTACATTACTAATATTTAATTCACTAAATTTTTTCTATAAATTTGAAGAGATTTAATAAATATGAAGCAAAGAATCTATATAGATACTTCAGTGGTTGGAGGTTATTTTGATACTGAATTTGAAAAACCAACCAAACATCTATTTGATAGAATAATTAATAAAGATTTTATTGTATATTTTTCTGATGTCAACGAAACTGAACTAGAATTTGCCCCATTACATATAAAAGACATTAAAAAATTAATTCCAATTGACTGCATCCAACTTATTGAAATTGATGATGAGGTGGAAGTTTTAGCACAAACATACATTATTGAAAGGGCTTTAGGTAAAGCAAGTGAGAACGATGCTTACCATATTGCCTTAGCTTCAGTTAATCGTCTAGACTGTTTAATCAGTTGGAACTTTAAACATATTGTAAACTTTGATAAAATTAAAATGTTCAATTCGATTAATTTACGTTTGGGATACCCATTAATAGATATTCGTTCACCATTAGAATTTTTAAAAAATGACAAGAATTAAAGAGTTAAAAACATTTGACAGCGTTTCATTTTTCAGAGCCATTAAAGAAAAAATGGCTAAAATGATGGAAGGAATGTCATTGGCAGAAAAGAAAAAATTCATGCAGGAAATAAGAGAAGGAAAAATAAAAGTAGTATAAGTTTCCTTGTGTCATTTTGAAAACATATCCCACCCATAAGATTGTAGCATGTATAATTAATACTATTTAAACCTAAGAAATGAAAACATATTCACTAGATCAGGTTCAAGATGAACTGATTGGTAAAATTGGCACACCAGGAAGGGATAAATTTGAGTATGAATTACAAATGGACTTAATTGGAAAAGCAATTAAACAAACTCGCCAAGAACGCCATTTAACACAAGAAGAGTTGGGAAAACTTATTGGTGTACAAAAAGCACAAATTTCTAGACTTGAAAGCAATGCAAGTAATGTAACGATGGATACATTGTTGAAAGTTTTTACTGCATTGAAAGCCAAAGTAACATTTAAAGTTGAATTGCCTAACCTGAATATAAGTATTGGGCAATAAATAGGATGATTCACAACAACTTAAATTGAACTTGATAGTTGCTAACCAATTGTTCAATCTAGAGGCAATAGCATGCAAACGCTCATTTAATACACTTATTTTCGCAAACAAAAAATCATGTTGTACGGACAAATAAGTATCGATCCAGAAATAATGAGCGGAACTCCTGTTTTTGAAGGCACAAGAGTTCCCATTCAAAACCTATTTGATTATATAGAGGGTGGTGAAGATTTAGTTGAGTTTTTGGATGACTTCCCTTCAGTGTCTAAATCAGCAGCAGTTGCTGTATTAGAAATGGCAAAACGTTCTAGCTAAAGTAAATTCTTAAAATCCAATAATCTATACAAACCCCAACATGGAAATTATAGAAACCACATTTGGCGCGTTTACCATTACTACTGATACATCAAAATTGGATGTTTTGGCAATTCATGACTTCTTGTGCAACCAATCAAGTGGGAGCAATGATATCACAATCGAAAAGGTAAAAACCTCCATTGACAATTCACTAAACTTTGGACTATTTCACCAAGAAAAACAAATTGGTTTTGCAAGGGTCATATCCGACTTTTCTACAATTGCCTATCTAGGTGATATTTATGTTTTGGAAGCCTATCGAGGACAAGGGCTTTCTAAGAAACTGATGGAAGCTGTAATGAGTCACCCGAATTTACAAAGGTTGAGACGATGGATTTTATTGACTTCTACAGCCGAATGGCTGTATGAAAAATATGGCTTTACCAAATTACCAAAACCTGAAATCTATATGGAACGCTACAATCCTGATGTATATAAATAGCGTTCTACTTCTTACTCGTTGATATTTATATTGGGTCAACATCTACAATAATACTCACACTTCTATAGCGTTTATCCGTTTGAATAATGGCTATTTGCTGCTGAATCTCCGTCTTGCAATTAAGAATGGTATTGGCATCTTTGGGTAGTTTTATTAATATCTCCCACAAATATTGGTTTCTTACTCTATCTACCGGTGGCTGTGCAGGCCCAAAAACATATTGCTTATAATTCCTTTGCAAACCAACCAACATGATATTAGCAGCTTCCTCCGCCACATAACTGTCCTTATGCTTAAGAGTCAATAAAATAATTCTTGTATATGGAGGATATTGATAGGACTTTCTGCCACCCGTTTCAAAATTATACAGACTTACAAAATCATGTTGTTTCAAGAATCCTAAAACAGGATGTTCTGTATTGCTTACTTGAATCAACACAGTGCCCTTTCCATCTTTTCTTCCTGCCCTACCACTCACTTGTTCCATCAATTGAAAAGCACGTTCATTCACTCTGAAATCAGCAAAATGAAGAATGCCATCTCCATCTATAATGCCAACAAGGTTTACATGTTCAAAGTCTAACCCTTTTACCACCATTTGAGTGCCCACCAAAATATCTAGCTTTTGTTGTTCAAACTGTTTTATTAAATTGTCATGGGCATTTTTACCCCTCACAGTATCATAATCCATTCTAGCAACTTTGGCATTGGGAAACTTTTCAGCCACCATTTCCTCTAGTTTTTCAGTACCAAAATTTTTCTGAGTAAAGTTGTGGCTTCCACAAGCAATACAGGTTTTCAAAGCAGGATAGGCAGTGCCGCAATAATGGCAACTCAAATTGTTTTTAGCCTTATGAAAAGTAAGACTCACATTGCAATATTGGCATTGTGGTATCCATCCGCAATTGTTACAAATCATGTAAGGGCTATATCCTCTCCTATTTTGAAACAATATCACTTGCTTTTTTTGGCTTAGTGATAGCTCAATAGCTTCAATCATTTGTGGGGCTAAAGCCACTTTTCCCTTTCCTTTTACTGTTAATGGTTTTAAATCAACCAATTCTATGTTGGGTAAATCTACATTTCCAAAACGTTCTGACAGGGTAACCAATCCGTATTTTTTTTGTAAGCAATTTTCATAGCTCTCCATAGAAGGGGTAGCACTACCTAATAAAACCTTTGCTCCGAACAAGCTTGCATAATACACAGCGGCATCCCTTGCATGGTATCTTGGTGCAGGGTCTTGCTGTTTATAGCTTTGGTCGTGTTCTTCATCAACTACTATTAATCCCAAATCTTTAAATGGCAGGAATAGAGCACTTCGTGCACCAAGCACTACTTTCATCTGTCCATTTTTTACTTTATTCCATATTTCTACTCGTTCATTTGGATTGAATTTAGAATGATAAATGCCAATTGCAGTCCCAAAATGAGCTTGTAAACGCCGAATCATTTGTGCAGTGAGGGCTATTTCAGGAAGCATATACAGCACTTGTTTTCCAAGCGATATATATTCCTCTATCAGCTTCATATAAATTTGGGTTTTACCACTAGCTGTTACACCATGAAGCAAGCAAACATTCTTTTCTGAAAAGCTTAATCGTATTTGATTCAATGCTTCTTGTTGAGCATCAGACAAATCAAAATCTAATTTAATCGCAGTTGAATTGGTAATAATTCTATCAGTTGCCCTTTTTTCAGAAAACAATATGCCTTTATCAATTAGTCCTTTTAGTTGTGCAGATGAAGCATTGGCTTTCTTTAATAGATAAGGTTGGATTACTTCACCTTCTGTTTTTAAAAGATGTAAATATGCCAAAAGCAATTCCATTTGTTTTGGTGCGGCAAACTTTCCTTCATTAAATAAATTTGAGAGCGCTTCTTCACCTTCATATTTCTTCTGTAAATGAATAAATATCTCTGTTTTTGGCTTAAACTTTTCCTTTAATTCCTCCCAAACTAAGCAAATCTGTTTGTCAATTAGTTTTTTAATTATGGGAATTACATTATTGATGTCTAATATCTGGTAAACTTCACTTAGCCTTAATTCCTTTTTAATTTCCAATGCTTGTGCTACAAGAAATTCATTATCTGATAGTAGGCTACCATCATTCAAATCAAAGTTGGTTTCATCATTCCAAATTAATATGCTTTCACTAGATAGTTTTAGGTTGGCAGGTATAGCAGCTTGCATTATTTCGCCCTCACTACACATGTAATACTTGCTCATCCACGACCATAACTTCAATTGATTTTCATACAAAAGAGGTTCTTCATCAAGGATATTCAATATTTCCTTTGGTTCAAAAGCAGGTTTCTGATTGGTTATAGATTTGATTAATCCTGCATATTTCTTATTGCGAAGAGCCACTTCTACCCTGATGCCCAATTTACTTGCTTCTTGCAAATGTGATGGAATAGACCAAGTATAGGTTATAGGTAGATACAACGGTATGACTACTTCGGCATATAATTTTGTCATATCAACTTCCGCCCTTTCAAGGTTATTTTCTTTCTCTTCTTGCCTCATTGGTTGCCCGAATGTAAATGATATATGCATACTTCTTTAATAAAGTCTAATCCAACCATTTCTTTCATAAAATGTTGGAAGAAGAAATTAAGTTTTAATGAGCAATTCTATAAATGTATTTTGGTTTAGAAGAGATTTACGATTAGAAGACAATGCAGGCCTTTATCATGCTTTAAAAAGCAACAATCCTGTAGTTCCAATATTTATTTTCGATAGAAATATTTTAGATAAACTAACTAATAGAGAAGACAGCAGGGTTGTATTTATTTATAACCAAATAGTAGCATTACAAAACCAAATCACAAAACTTGGTGGCAACTTGCGTGTGTTTTATGGCACTCCTGGAGAAGCTTTCAATCAATTATTATCGGAGTACGACATTAAAGAAGTTTATACCAATCACGATTATGAACAATATGCAATAGACAGAGATGAAGCTATTAAATCAATAATACAAACAAAAAATAGCTCATTTAAAACCTTCAAAGACCAAGTAATCTTTGAAAAAACGGAAGTAGTAAAAGATGATGGAAAGCCATATACCGTTTTCACTCCATACAGTAGAAAATGGAAAAGTATTTTAAAAGAAGAATCACTTGAAGCATATCCAACAGTGAAATATTTTAATAATTTCTTTAAAGCTGATGCACAAAAAATTATCTCTTTAGATGAAATGGATTTTCGTCCTTCAAGCGCCATATTCCCACCAACTCAAGTAGAAGACGCATTAATATTAAAGTATAGCACCAACAGAAATTTTCCAAGCGTAAAAGGTACGTCTCATTTAGGTGTTCATCTTCGTTTCGGCACTATAAGCATTAGGGCTTTAGCTAGAAAAGCCAAATCGCTAGATGAAACATTTTTAAATGAACTCATTTGGAGAGATTTTTATCACAGCATTATTTGGAATTTTTCGCATATAAGAAATGGATCTGCATTTAAAAAAGAATATGACACCATTCCATGGAGAAATAATGAGAAAGAATTCAAACTATGGTGTGCAGGAAAAACAGGTTATCCAATTGTAGATGCAGGCATGAGAGAGCTAAATACTACTGGCTTCATGCACAATCGCGTAAGAATGATTGTGGCTTCTTTTCTTACCAAACATCTATTAATTGATTGGAGATGGGGAGAACAATATTTTGCTGAAAAACTATTGGACTTCGATTTTGCTGCAAACAATGGTGGTTGGCAATGGGCAGCAGGCTGCGGCTGCGATGCGGCTCCTTATTTTAGAGTTTTCAATCCTACTTTGCAAACAGAAAAGTTCGATAAAAACCTCCAATACATTCGAAAATGGATACCTGAACTTGATAGTTTGCATTATCCTTTACCAATAGTTCCCCACGATGTTGCAAGGAAAAGAGCTTTAGAAGTTTACGGAAATGCTTTGAAAAATATTTCTGCTAACTAAAAATTATTGTCTACAATATCATTTGTTTTAATGTGGATTTACATTACTAAATGCGTAATTTTTCCAACTTAATAATTAGTTATTGTTCATGTGAAGGTTAATTGCCTATTTTTGGAAGGATTGAGTAGAACGGTAAATAAAGCAAAAGAATAAACGATTGGCTTTTATAGCTTGGAGATATAGCGTAATTAGAAAACTAAAAAACAAACTAATTACAATTGATAAAACAAATGTTAAGCAAATTATAGAAAGGGAATAATTGCTCTCAAAATAATGATTGTTTACCAAGCTATATGGTACAAAACCATCCTTATCAAGCTTATTTATTGGTTTTTGCTCTTTTGCACACTGCAATTGCTTTAGAACTTAAAGCTTTCATGATGTGGTAATTTTAATTTATGACAATTAAACAAAAAAATAATGGCTTGTGGATCGTGTGGCACAGGAAAACCAGGAGGATGTAAAAGTAATGGCGGGTGTAGTACTGGTGGTTGCAATAGAATGAATGTTCATGATTGGTTAGCTAATTTGCCAATTGCAGATGTAGAAAGTGAATGTAAAGTTGTAGAAGTAAGCTTTAAACAAGGAAGCAGAAAAGACTTTTTCAGAAACCTTACGCTCCAATATTTCGAAAAAGGCGAATTAATAACTGTTGAGGGTGTAAGTGGTCATGATGTAGGAGAAGTAAGTCTTACGGGAGAATTGGTAAGATTGCAAATGAAGAAAAGAGGTGTTAACGAGTTTAGTGCTGAAATAAAAAAAGTATTGCGTAAAAGCACTGATAAGGAGATAGAAGCCTACCAATACCAAAAATCAAGAGAGGCCAAAATTCTTGCTAGAAGCCGTGAAATTGCTATTCAATTAAAGCTTCAAATGAAGTTGAGCGAAATAGAAATTCAAGCAGATGGGAAAAAAGCTACTTTCTTTTACTCTGCAGATGACAGGGTGGATTTTAGAGAGATGATTAAAACTTTTGCCTTAGAATTCAAATTGAAAGTAGAGATGCGTCAAATTGGAATTCGGCAAGAAGCTGCTAAAGTGGGCGGCATTGGAAGTTGTGGTAGAGAGCTTTGCTGCAGCACTTGGCTGACAGATTTTAAAAGTGTAAACACTACTGCAGCTCGTTACCAAAACTTATCAATTAACCAATCGAAACTAAGTGGACAGTGCGGAAGATTGAAATGTTGTCTAAATTTTGAACTAGACACTTATTTAGACGGTCTCCAACATTTTCCTGACAATGCTGATACTTTAGAAATTGCAAAAGGAAACGCATTTTTGATAAAGAAAGATATCTTCAAAAATATAATGTGGTATGTTGTTCAAGGTGGTGGCGGACATCAATACCCTCTAGCAATTAGCAGGGTGAAAGAAATTAAACGTTTGAATAATCAAGGCATTAAGCCAGAAGGATTAGAACCTATGGATTTAACTGCTGGCAAACAAAAAGAAGTAGAACCAGAGTATGCAGATTTGGTAGGTCAGATTAGTTTGAAATCTTTAGAGAAAGGAAATAAAAAAGAAGGAGATAGGAGAAATAAAAACAAAGGAAGGGATAATAATAGAAGAAATCCTGAAGCAGGAGATGCTTCTGCCGCACCTACCCAAAGACCTCCTCAAAATAATGTGGTGCATGCAAAAGGAAATAATCAAGGTAATCCACAATCTGGACAACCAAATAATAGGAATGTAAACAATCCTCCACGTGATGGAAATAGAGGACGAAATGAACAAAGGCCGCCTAGAGAACAGCAAGCGCCGGGGCAGCAAAGGCCTCAACAACCTAATGTTCCTAGACCACCTAGAGAAAACAATGCACCTGGGCAGCCACCTAGACAGAATCAACAGTATCCAAATCAGCGACCACCAAGGGATAGAAATGTTGGGAATGTACCTCCTCCATCTGCTAATGAAAACAAGGAAGGAAATGTGCCAGCTCAAAATAATAAGCCCACTCCACCTCCTGAACCAAAAAAGAATCCACCAAAGCCTAATGGTCCTCAACCAATAAGCGATATTTAATCAAGATATAAGGCTGCTACAATTCAAAATTTGTAGCAGCCCTTTTTTTTTCTAAATTACTTTCTATTTTTTCATTTGAACTTATTCTTAGATAACTCACATTATAAGTATTTTTCAAAAGCCTATTATCTAAACACCGATTCCTATTATCCCATTTCTTACAACTTACTAAGCTTTATCTGCAATTATCTATTTTTACGCAGTATGAATTTCGAGTTTAGTTATAATAAGAATAGAACAATACAAGGACTTAGGTATCACTTTTTTTCAAGGAAAGAAATAAAAGTGTTGTTGATTTTGGTTAACATATTTGCCATTATCGCCGCCATTTTATTCTATAGCAAAAGAATTCGCCCAGAACCGTTTCTTGTAGGAAGTTGTACATGGATTTTACTGATGATAAGCGTATGGTATATTCTACCATTTACCATTTATAGTAAATCAACCACCTTTAAAGAAGGATTATTTACAATATATATTAGCGAATCTGGGATAAAGCTAGATAATGGAAGAGGGTTTGTTGATTGGAACTGGACAATGTTCACAAAAGACTATTTCGAAAGCCCCAATTTCTTTCATTTGTATTTTGATGAAAGGTCTTTCTTTTTAATTCCCAAAGAAGCCATGACAGAAGAAATGAAACATGAGTTAAGGGGAATATTAAAAAATAAATTAGGATAATAAAGCTTAATTAGCAATATAAAAATGGGTAAATCACCCTTTCAAAAATATCTTTTCAATTCATTCCTTACTTTCGTAGCGATAATTTAAATAGAAAATACAATGCAAGAAGACTTAGATTTTATTTTAGATGATGCGCAAGACACCATGCATAAAGCCATCAATCATTTGGAAGCTGAACTGCAAAGAATTCGGGCAGGCAAAGTGAACCCTACGATGCTTGATGGAATAGTAGTAGAATATTATGATGCTCCTACACCCATTAATCAAGTGGCTAATGTTACAGTACAAGATGCAAGAACACTTACTATTCAGCCGTGGGAAAAGAAAATGTTGGCTCAAATAGACCGTGCTATTATGGGAGCAAATATTGGGGTAACCCCTCAAAACGATGGGGTTCAAATTCGTTTGTTTATGCCTCCTCTAACCGAAGAAAGAAGAAAAGAATTATTTAAGAAAGCTTGTGGAGAGGGCGAAAATGCTAAAGTTGCGGTAAGAAATATTCGTAGAGATGCTATTGAGCAAATAAAAAAATTGCAAAAAGATGGTCTTAGTGAAGATATAGCCAAAGGTTCTGAAAAGGATATTCAAGATTTAACTGATAAGTTTATTGCTTTAGTTGAAAAACATTTAGCAGCAAAGGAAAAAGAAATGATGACTATTTAACATGTTCCCATAAAACAAAAAAATCTCCAAATGCATTATTGCACTTGGAGATTTTTAGTTTATAACCGATTAAATTTTACATAATAATTCCTATAGAACTAATTTTTTGTTGTATTTGGTCGGTACTGAAAGTCAGACCAATAGTGTGAGTGGGGTGATGCCTGTTTTCGGTCGGACTTTCAGTACCGACCGCTTCAAAGACCCTAAAAATTATACTTGTTCTTCCTAGCTAAACATCGGTGCGCCTATTGTGGGACTATCACCTAACACCTACTACTTACCACCTACAACCTTACGGTACATTAATATATTTATGAAGCTGTAAACTAAGCTCCCACTTGGGGTTTTCTTTAATATAATCAATAATCAACGGGGTTACTAAAGCAGATTTATCCCACTCAGGTTGTAAGTATAATTTACAATTAGAGCTAACTAAAGCAGCATAAGTCTCTGCCCATTCAAAATCATGACGATTAAAAATCACTACTTTCAATTCATTCGCAAACGGAATTACTTCGGGCAATGGCGCTTTAAATTTCTTTGGAGAAAGACAAATCCAATCCCAATCTCCACTTAGCGGCGATGAACCAGATGTTTCAATATTGGTTTGAAATCCTGCTGCTTTTAATGCTTTAGTTAGTTGATCTAAAGGATGCATCAAAGGTTCGCCACCAGTAACTACAGCTATGACTTTTTTGTCTATTAAAGCATCATCCACTTCTTTTACAGCCTTAGTAAGTATGTCTTTAATTCTATATTGAATATGTTTTGAAGCATCCCAACTGTCTTTTACGTCACACCAAACACAGCCTACATCACAACCGGCAAGTCTTATAAAGTAGGCAGCTTTCCCTTGGAAATAGCCTTCCCCTTGTATTGTGTAAAAGCTTTCCATTACAGGCAATAGCTGCAATGTGCTTTCATCTAATTCTATGGTTTCTAAATTCTTGATAATTATTCCTCCTTTTTAGTTGGCTAAATGCTGTTTTTTATAAGCCAATAATGTATTTTTTAATAATCCTATAATTGTCATTAATCCTACTCCACCTGGAACTGGTGTGATGGCCGATGCTTTTTTAGATACTTCTTCAAAATCCACATCCCCTATTATTTTGTATCCTTTTTTGGTAGTTGTATCTATTACTCTAGTAATACCAACATCAATAATTACTGCTCCTTCTTTTACCATAGTTGATTTTACAAAACCAGGAATACCTAAAGCTGCTACTACAATATCTGCTTGCAAACAATGCGAAGCTAAATCTGCTGTTTGTGAGTGACAAAGCGTAACAGTACTATTGCCAAAAGGAATATTGCTACTCATTAATATACTCATTGGCCTGCCGACAATATTGCTTCTTCCAATTACTACTGTATGTTTTCCTTTGGTAGGAATTTTAAAATGTTCTAGCATCAACAAAATGCCATAGGGAGTGGCAGGAATGAAAGTATCTAATCCTTGTACCAATCTCCCCACATTCATTGGATGAAAACCATCTACATCTTTTGAAGGATGAATGGCTTCAATAATATTGGCTTCGCTAATATGTTTTGGCAAGGGCAATTGAACTAGTATGCCATTTATTTCTGCATCTGAATTCAATTTTTGAATAGTTGCCAACAATTCATTTTCAGAAACAGTATCTTCTAATCGTATTAGCGTAGAAGTAAAACCTACCTCTTCACAATTCTTTACTTTACTTGCTACATAGGTTTCACTTGCTCCATTATTGCCAACCAAAATAGCCGCCAAATGAGGTGTTATTTTATATTGTCCTACTAAAAGAGCCGTTTCTTCTTTTATTAATTGTTTTGCAGCAGCAGCAGCTATGCGACCATCTAATAACATCATGGAAACGAAGATAATTTATTACCCAACATCCCAACCATATCTTGCAAATCTTTCAGTATAATTTTTTAAAATCAACTTCACAATTCCATTAAACCCACATTTTGTAATTGAAATTTTATTTCAAACCTCAAATTTTTCATCTCGGCCTAGCATCACCACTATGCACATGCCAAACAACCTCTCCAGTATCAGAAATAATTAGTTCTGATTTTTCTTGTAGATAATCTAATACCTCATTTAGTTTTTGCTTGGGTACTTGTTTTAGTGTTGTTTGAATTTGAAGTATATCTGTTGGTTGCTGTTTTAGAAAAGTATAAACCAAGTCTAATGTTTGTTGAAAAGTATGCTTGTCGGGTGATGCTTTCTTCTTTTGGTTAATACAATAATCACAAACCCCACATGCAACAGCAGCTGTTTCACCAAAATATTGAGCTATACATTTTGAACGACATTGATCAGTCAATTCAATATAATCTCTAATTACCTGAACCCTTTTGGCATATTCTTTTTTGCGTTCATTCAATTTATTTTCATCTAGATGAATAAACTTTGCGGGTGCTCTATTCATTAAAAAATGAATTTGTGGCGTTTCTTTTTGTGGCGCATATCTAATAATACCTAATGCTTGTAATTGAAGTAATTTTTCATCTACTTCAGCTTCTTTTATTCTTAATTTTTTGGCAATTGAGCTAATAGAAATTTTCTGATAACTATCATAAATTCCAGAATAACTTCTTAATAAATATTTAGACAAAGGATCTAGTTGTGGATGGGAAAACTCCAATTCATTCAATACTTCTTTGGGGGCTGTAAACATTGCCTTGGCTCCAATAAAAACTGATTCATTGAATGTAAGATGCCCTTCTTGCTCTAGTACTTTAAGCACAGCTAATACTAAAACGGCATTTAGTTTAAAGTTTTCAAGAAATGCTACAATATCAAAATCATAAAACATGCCTTCTCCTACACCCACTGGAATGTTTAGAAAATCAGCTAATGCTTGGTAAACAGTAGCAATTTCTTTTATGGAAGGAAATTTTTTATTGGGTAATTCCGTCAAGGTAATAATATCTTGTTTGTCATACAACAATACAGCATAAGCTTTTGCACCATCTCTGCCCGCCCTTCCTGCTTCTTGATAATAACTTTCTAAACAATCTGGAACATCAAAATGAATCACTGTGCGTACATCAGGCTTGTCAATCCCCATTCCAAAAGCATTGGTACAAACAATTACTCGTGTAGTATTGTCCATCCAACTTTGTTGCTTTTGGCTGCGCAATTCTTGCACTAACCCTGCATGGTAATAATCTGCAGAAATATTAAATGCCCTTATTGCCTCTGCTATTCGTTTTGTTTGATTTCTATTTCTACAATAAATAATGCTAGATCCTGCTACACCATTCAAAATAGCGGCAGCCTTATTTATCTTTTGTGTGGAATGAAAAACCGAGTAGGACAAATTAAGCCTTTCAAAACTTTGGCGGAATATGGAATAATTCTTAAATCGCAGTTTTTGTACAATATCCTCTTGAACCTTAGGTGTTGCTGAAGCTGTAAGTGCAATAAATGCGGCTTTTGGTTGTTCATAACGCAATTGATTAATGCGCAAATAAGATGGTCTGAAATCATACCCCCATTGGCTAATGCAATGCGCTTCATCAATTGCAATTAAACAACAATTAAAATCAGGTAAATACGCTTTAAAAACATTGCTTTCTAGCCTTTCAGGCGATAAATAGAGGAATTTGTATTGATTGTTCGTTGCATTTTCCAAAATAGCATTCACTTCATCTTGACTCATTCCGCTATACAATGCAGCAGCAGTAATTCCTCTTTTTTGAAGATTTGCAACTTGGTCTTTCATCAATGCAATCAATGGAGTAATTACCAAACAAAGCCCTTCCATTAATAATGCAGGCACTTGAAAACAGATTGATTTTCCACCGCCAGTTGGCAGAATGGCTAAGACATCCTTTTTTTCTAATACAGATTGGATAATAACTTGCTGCTTACCACGAAAGCTATCATAGCCCCAATATGTATGTAGTATTTCTAATGGTGATTGCAAGGTTGAAGAAATTTAATAAACCATATATAGTATTAAAAAAGGGGAAGCGTTTATTTACAATTGATATAAACCGCAAGTATTGACAAATATCTTTGGTTATATAGAAGTGTACTTAAAAATTTCACAGAGAACCACAGAGAAGGCGCAGAGATACACTGAGATTCAAAACTCTGTGTAACTCTGTGAACCTCAGTGCTACTCAGTGAAATAACAAACCCACTTTATATTTTTTTCCAATTAAGTCGCAGACTATTAATGCCCAAAACCACATCGCTCAAGCCCATAAGCAATGCACCGGCGGCTGGAGTAAATAGCCCAATTGCTGCTACAGGAATTGCAATGATATTGTAGAAAAATGCCCAAAACAAATTACCCTTCACGGTATTGTAAGTTTGTTTACCCAATTGAATGGCCATTGGCAACTTTTGCAACCCACTATTCATTAACACAACCGATGCACTTTGTATTGCCAATTGCGATGCTTCACTAATGCTGATACTAATGGTTGCTTTTGCCAATGCAGGCGCATCATTAATACCGTCGCCCACCATTGCAGTAGGTGCCTTGGTGCATAATGTCTCCATAATAGCCAATTTTTGAGCAGGTGTTTGCTCAGAATACACTTCTTCAATACCTAATTCTTTGGCAAGGATGGTACATTTTTGCGCATTATCACCACTCAATAAAATGGGTTTTAATTGGTGTTCTTTACAAAATGCAATAATTGTTTTTGCCTCAGTTCTTATTTCATCAGCAATATCTATCCATCCTATAAGCTCCCCATTTTTAGTTAGATAAAGTTCATGTTTTTCTTCTGGTACTGAAGTGAGTATTTTATGTGAACCAATTATGAAAAGGTTGCCTTCCTTATCTGTAGCTTTCATACCCAATCCCTTTACCTCTTCTATTTTCTTCCAAACTATTACTTGTTTGCTTTTCCATTCTGCTGAAATGCTTTTGGCAATAGGGTGATTGGAAAATTTCTCTAATGAATAGACCAATGTTTTAAATGTTTGTCCATCAATAGTTGCTTGTGCATTATTTTCAATACCAAATGCAGCAATGGTAAACTTGCCCGTTGTAAGCGTACCTGTTTTATCAAATACTATCTGTTTAATGCCTGCAAATAATTCTAGACTATCAGGTTTGGCATACAATATTCCTTGTTTTGCTGCTCTTCCCAATCCTACAGCAATTGCTGCTGGTGTAGCTAATCCCATAGCACATGGACAACTAATTACCAAAACAGCAATACTTCTCATTAAACTTTCTTCAAAATTTTGATGAAAGAAAAAATAATTAATTGCTAATGTAAGTACAGCAATGCCAACTACAACAGGTACAAAAACAGCACTTATTCTATCTGCCAATAATTGCATGGGCGGTTTCTGTGTTTGCGCTTGTTTCATCATGGTGATAATGCTATTCATTACCGTATCTCCACCTGTTGCATTTACGTAAGCTTTCGCAATGCCTGAAATAAGAATACTCCCTCCTATCAATATATCTCCTTGTTTTTTAAAAAGTGGTACACTTTCTCCACTAATAATGGCTTCATTTACTTCCACCTCACCACTCAATATTTTGCAATCCATCGGCACTTGTTCACCCGTTTTTATCAATATCAAATCGCCCACTTTTAGGAATGCGTTTTCTATTGGGAAAATATTTTCATTGTGATTGTCATCATAGGCAATCATGTTCGCCATTACTTTTTGCACTTGTGTAAGCTGCTTAATGGCTTCTTGGGTTTTAGCTACGGAATAACCTTCCATCCAATTGCCTAAAAGCACTATGGTGATGATAGATGCTGCTGTTTCATAAAACAATTTGCTTGCATCGCCATTTATTGTTCCTATCAAACTATATACAAATGCAGCTGTAGCTCCTAGCGCAATTAATACATTCATATTGGGTATCCCTTTCAATAAACTTTTTATGGCACTTCTTCCAAAAAAGTTCAACCCAATAACCATTACTGGTAAGCTAATAATCAATTGAAACCAACCATTGTGCAGTAAATGAAATGAGCTTCCCATTCCCAAACTCATCATCCAATGCTCTAGCATAAGCACTAGTGTAAAGGGCAAGCAAAACCAAAATTTAGCTAAATAACTATGAAGAAATTTCTTTTTCTGTGGCTCGTTGGTTGTTGATTCATTCACTACATGATATCCAAGGTCTGTAATATTTTTTATGGCTGTTAACAAACCCGTTTTTGCATCTATATTTTCAAAACTTACTTCACCTGTAATTGGGTTTACTTGCACTGCCTTCATCCCTTGTTTTTGCAGTACTTTGTTCACACTTAGTGCGCAATTACTGCATGTCATCCCTTCTACCTTCCAATTAATTTTTTCCATAAAAAAATATTAACTGCAATGTACAGTCTAAACTTTAATCATTATTGATTATGGGTAAGTAGCAGCTAGTATTTTCTTGTATCGAAAAGAATTATGTTACCCTTATCACATAGGCAAATAGTCACATAGGAATAATTGCATTTTTAATTTTCAAAATTGGACAAACTTCTAAAATGAAGTTCCTTTACTAAATTGGTTTTTAAATAATGCTTTCTGTATTCCTTTTTCTTAACCCATAATTCTATTTGTGTATGTGACTATGTGGTGGATGGAAAAAATATAGCGCAATAGCTAAATAGTATTAAAGCCGCAATAGTAACATTCTATAAAATTCTAGGTTAATCTTCCTAATCCTTCTCCACCATTCCTGGTATTGATTTCCAATATTCTTTTTGATTGGATGTTCTAAACATTTCGTACCAAGGCCAATAGGTTTTTGTCCAACCAATACACCAACCAGTCATCTGGTCAATATTAAATTGATAAATATTATAATCATGGTCATGAAGCATAATACTATGTTGAAAAGCGCCATTAATTCTACGGTCAATATCGCTGCTTCGGGTTTCAGAAAGATACATATCCCATGCACCAAACAAATGGAGCATTTCATGCACAATTGTGCCACTATACAATGCAAGGTTATTGTAGCCTGTTTTATATACAACTGCACCTTCTAAAATAAAATCCTTATTCATTTTTACCAGCTTTTCAATGGTAGGCTGTGCATAACTTCTACCATTTTCGTTTGCAAAAACTATCACCACTACATTGTCTGCTTTGTGGTTTGTTTTCAGTGTATCATAATATTGATAAATATTCCTTATACCTGCTGCATGAAGAGAAAATGTAGCCCAATGTGTTTGCAGCTTCTTAATCTTTTTCATATCAAATGCATAGTCAATATGGTCAACAGAAATATCTTTTTCCAATCCTAGATTCACCACCTCAAAACTTAAAGGATCTACTTTCCATCTACTAGCTTGTTTTTGGAGCCAACCCAATCCATCATTTTGTTTAGACAATACCTTCTCCTTTTCTTCAGTAGTCCATTCATTTCCAACCTTCGATACAAAACAATTAATGACAACCGTTTTACCTTTTAAATCTGTGGCACTACCATAAGGGCTATTGGGCAAATTCTCATCACTATCTTGCCCAAAGACGATAGTAGTTAAGCAAGAAAAAAAGCATATTAATTCCAATAATCTGCAACAAGAGATTGAAAACTGTCTCATAAAAAAAAGAAAAGAGTTTGATGAATTAAGATTGACTCAACAAATTAAAGGGATTGTATTAACATATTGACTTTGGGGGGGATTTGGGGGGTGTAAGTAATTGTTTAGGTAGTTATATTTGAGCTTGTTTTTTAATTAATTGTAGCGTAAGCAATAAAATAAATAGTAAAGATTTCAGATAAATTTAAAGTAATATGCCAACAGTAACTCCTTCGTTTAATAACTCGCTATTAATTAATTTGAAAGAAAAGATAGCTATTTGCCTTATTTTTAATATGTTTTATATAATAATTTTGTAACCATGACTGTAGAATCTATTAATAACGAAACGGTAATAAGAGTTCCAAACTCTGTAAGCATTAATCTTGTGCAAGACTTTATTGATTATTTATCAGTAAAATCTATTCTTTCAAAAAGCGAAGCTATAGACGTAGCTATTGATGAATTGGCAGAAGAAGCACAACAAATTTGGTGGGAAGAAAATAAAGCAAGATTTATTAAATGAGACTGATAGTTGATACCAATTTATTGTTCAGTGCAGTTTCAAAAAAAATGGACGAATTGCTGAAATAATACTCAATCCAAATTATCATCTTGGTTATTACAAATCTTTAAAAGCATGTTAGCCGCTTTTTTTATTAAGTAAATATCAAAATACTTTTGACAATAATATTGCATCTTTAAAAACAATAAAAAATTGATAGTATGCTTACGTTACATCCAAAATACATAACCAACGAAAAAGGTAAAAAAATATCTGCTGTTTTGTCTATGAAAGAGTTTAAATCTATTTTGGAAGAACTTGAAGAATTGGAGGATATTAAATTGTATGATGCAGCTAAGGCTGCTAACGAACCTAGCTATCCTATAGATGAAGCTTTTAAAATAATTGAAGCTGCACGCAAAAAAAGCTAAATAATGCCTTATAAAGTCACCATTAAAAAACGAGCCATTAAGGTATTAAAAACCATTAGTGAACCCTATTTCTCTCAAATAAAAATTGCTATTTATAGACTTGCAGATAACCCTAGACCTGTTGGCTATAAAAAACTTAAAGGACGCAATGGTTTTAGAATACGTGTTGCTGACTACAGGATTATTTATGAGATTTTAGATGATGTACTGTTGGTAGAGGTAGTGGATTTGGGGCATAGAAAGGATGTGTATGAATAAAATCCTTTAGTGAAGGTGATCACTCCAAATAAGTACTCCATCGAACTAATTAAGTACTAAATCGTACTTCGGAAGTACTAATTTTAACAAATGAAGTACTCTCTTTAACAAATGAAGTACGAATTTTAACAAATGGGGTACTCCATCGTACCTCAGAAGTACTTAATAGTACCTCGGAGGTACTCCATCGTACTTCGGAAGTACTCCATTGAACAACTTAAGTACTCCATCGTACTTCTCTACATCAAATGGGCTGGTGAGAAGTAATGAAACGAACCCCTATAGAAGGATTTTTACCCCTTAATAAAAACCTTTGTTGATAATAAGCTATAATCCGAAGATACTGAACCATAATCTGATGGTACTGGACTATAATCCAATGGTACTGAACCATAATCCGATGGTACTGAACCATAATCCAATGGTACTAAACTATAATCCAATGATACTGAACCATAATCCGATGATACTGAACCATAATCCGATGGTACTGAATAGTATTTACGTGATACTCAACCGTATTTATGTGATACTCAACCGTATTTTGAGGTACTGAACCGTATTTACGTGATACTCAATCGTATTTATGTGATACTCGACCGTATTTTGAGGTACTGGACTGTATTTACGTGGTACTGGACTGTATTTACGCGATACTTTACTGTATTTATGTGGTAATCAATCTCAACATTAACCTAAATCACCCCATGCAAACTGCCTCCTTTTGCAAATAGGCGGTCGATTTTTTTCTCTATCTCAGGCACTTTTTCAACTGGTGGGGCATTGTGGGGTTTCATTCTGGCATCAATTACTATTGGCCCATTGCAGCCCCAATGTTTGTTTTCTATAAAGGAATTTATTCCATAGATATCATGCGAAGGATTGCAACGCGTATAAACAACCCACAAATAATTGTTCAGTTTCTCGGCCAAGAAGGCACTATCATCACAAATAATTATTTGTGCCACACCACTTACATCATTTGCAGTTGCTAATTGATTCTGCAATAGTTGCATTTGCTGATGAGCCGTTTCGTAATTAATAAAAGCAGGCGCTTGAATAGCAATTACGCCCGGCAAGGCAACTGTAGCACGCCCAAATACTTGAAGCTGCTTTAAAGAATCGGGCACTTCAATGGCAAGGGTTCTCAATTTTTCACCATAAGCTGCAAAAACCACTTTGCTTCCACTGTTTAAAGATGTGCCGCTATAATCTAGCGTATCAATGGTTGTTTTAGTATGAAAATGAATGTCTCTTGTATAGTCAATCCTTTCGAAAATGTATTCAAAAAAAGCCTGAACATGGTGGGTATGCAATTGATTGGTTTCATCGGCAGTAATAAATAAAAACTTAGCTAAGCTCAATTGACCAGTACCTAGAATATGATTCGCAATCGTAAGCAACTCCGCAGGCTGCTTGGTAGGCATAAACGGCGTATATCTTTCACTACCAATGGCAAGCAACAAAGGATGCACACCAGCAGCATCGACCGCATGAATTTCTTTTACACCGGGCAATTCTTGTGTAATAGCAGCGCCAGTAAGTTCGTGAATTAAATCACCAAAGCTCGTATCCTCTTGTGGCGGTCTGCCCACTACCGTAAAAGACCAAATAGCATTTTTTCTTGCATACACCTTATGTACTTTCATCAAAGGAAATGGGTGCTGCAAGGAATAATACCCCAAATGATCTCCAAAAGGGCCTTCAGGTTTGTTCTCATTAGGATATACTTCGCCAGTAATTACAAAATCGGCATCGGCACTAATGGCAAATCCATCTTGGTAGGTATATCTAAATCTTCTGCCACTTAATACCCCCGCAAAAGTCATTTCACTAATTCCTTCGGGCAAAGGCATTACCGCAGAAAGCGCATGTGCAGGATGTCCCCCCACAAAACAACTTACTTTCAAAGGCAATCCTTTTTTATTGGCCTTGGTTTGATGAATGCCAATGCCCCTATGCAATTGATAGTGCAACCCAATTTCTTTATTTAACTCATATTCATTCCCCGTTAGCTGAATACGATACATACCCAAATTGGCTTGCATTATTCCAGGTGCATCAACATCTTCTGTATAAACTTGTGGCAGGGTTACAAATGCACCACCATCCATTGGCCAATGATGGATTAATGGCAAATCAGCAATACTTATTTCTTCAAAAAGAACTGGTTTATTTATTGGATTTTTAAGTGGCAATGCTTTTAATGCAGCCAATCCAGCCTGAACATTTTTAAATGGTTGTTTCAATGCCTTCATAGGATTGCCCTTTAGCTCAATCAATTGTTGTACTAAATGGAAGGTATCTCTGAAAATAAATTTGCTTCTTTCAACAGTTCCAAAAATGTTGGAAGCTGCTCTAAAAGGTTTCCCACTTCTATGACTTAAAGGAGATTTTTTTACGTTTTCAAACAATAATGCAGGTCCCTTTGCTTCATGAACACGCAAGTGAATGGCTGCCATTTCTAAATAAGGATCTACTTCTTCCGTAATCCGAATAAGATGGTTGTTTTTTTCTAGGTCTAATAAGCAATCTTCTAAATTTTTGTAAGCCATAAGTAAAGTTTTAGGTAGTAGGTAATAGGTTTTAGGAAGATTATTGACGAATTAAAATGTATAGCTTATACTAACGTAGATGATTGGAAACAGTTGTATAAAAAAAATAGATAGAAGCTTAGTAGCCCCTATCTATCATTATGATTTCATTTATTAATTTATGTGTAACTAGAAAATAGTTTAGTCTTCAAAAAGAAGAGAAAAGCTAATCATTCTAGATTGAATTTTATCGAATACGGCTGAGTATTTTAGGTTTTCATCTCTTGAATGAATATTACTAAGTCCATAACTAAACTTAATTTCAGGTGAGATGGTTACATAAGGCAAGAAGAAATTAAACCCAATACCTGTTTCTAATCCAAAATCATTTCCTTTCAATTTTATCAATCCTTCCGCATTTCTTGCTGCAGAATTGCTAGTTATGTCTTTATCAAAACGAACACCACCTAAAACATAAAAACGGAAATTATCTATTCTGTCAGAATTAAATTTTATTTGAACAGGCAAACTCAATAAGGTAGATGGCAAGGTTTTCTTTGCATCTACTTTTTCTGTAGTTGCTAAAGCTGCACTGTTTAGGGTGTATTTAAAGTATTTTGCACCACCAAGTACTAATTGTGGATTGATTCTAAATTGAAAATGCTCATTCAACTTTACTGTTCCTAAAAAGCCAAGAGAAATACCTCCACTTGCACCTGGTTCTGCAACAAAAACACTGTCATCTTGCAAAAAACGATTGGATTTTGTAGGGTGTAAATAAGTAGAATTATACCCTAAAGAAATTCCAAAATAATAAGGATAGTTATCGTGTTCTTGACGATAAATGGTTCTTTCTTGTGCATTTACACTGAAAGTAATAGATAAACAAGCAACTACTGCAACTAATAAAAAAGCTATTTTGCTCCGCAATAAATGGTACATATTCCTAAAGTAAGGGTTTTTAAATAAACATTTGAGAAACCAGCATCTTTCATAATCGTTAAAAAAGTTTCTCCTTCGGGAAAAGCCTGCACACTATCATTCAAATACTGGTAAGCATCTTTGTTTTGGGCAAACAATTTTCCAAAACTAGGTGCTATTACATTCATATATAAATTGTAAAATATTTTAAAGAACTTATTCTTGGGCTTTGAAAACTCGAGGATTACCAATTTTCCATTGGGCTTCAAAACCCTTTTCATTTCTTGTAATCCTTTTGAGAGATTTTGAAAATTCCGCACACCAAATGCAACTGTAATGGCATCAAATGTACTCGTCTCAAATTGAATATTCTCGCTATCACCAGTATGCAATTCTATAGATTTTTCCAATCCGAGAGCTGCAATTTTTTTTCTACCTAATGCCAACATACCATTGCTGATATCTATCCCAACAATTTTTTTTGGTTTTATAGCTTTATAGGTCATCAAAGCTACATCTGCTGTGCCAGTAGCAACGTCTAAAACAATTTGCGGTGCAATACCTTTTAACTGTGCAATTGCTTTTTTTCTCCACCAAACATCTATACCACCACTTAGAAATCTATTTAAGAAATCATATCGAAAAGCGATACTATCAAACATGTCAGCCACCTGCTCTTTTTTGCTTAAACTGCTATTTTTAAGAGGAACTACCTGATCGTGAGCAAATTTATCCATCATTGCGAAGATATTGTTATTCAATTATCAATAGCTATACTGACAACTAATTAATCTTATTGTTTCATTTTTATAGAATCAAGGGGAGATGAGTACAAACCCAATTACAAAAATATTTCTATTAAAATTACAATTGGTGCTGTACCTATAGTAGCCAATTGAGAAAAATTAATATAGAAGGGTGATCATGCAATGAAATTTCGTCACTAGGACCTTTATCAGTTTCCCATGCTTTATTTTATATGAATTGAAATAAATAATTTACATAAAAAAGGAGGCTTCACGTAATGTAAAGCCTCCAAATCAGAAATATTGAATTTTATTTTATTAAAATGATATTTTATTTGTAAATGCTTTTTCCCCGTTTCTTTCCATACTAATAATATATGTTCCTTTTTGAATAGGTTTAACAACTTTAAAAATATTAACCTGAGGCAAAACATATATTTTCTTAGTAGCAATTTTACTTCCTTCTATACTATACAAGTAAATATTTGCATAACCCGTGGGAGCATTGATAGTCTGGATATATATATAATCACCTTGCACAAATGAAAATATACGTGTTACATCGCTAATAGAAGCTCTTACTTGAATGGTTTTATAAAAGGTTTTCTTCCCGTCTTTATCAGTTTGGGCAATACGATAATAGCCTACACCGAAAGGATTAATATCAACAAATGAATCATTCTGCACCCTATTATCATTGGCAATTTTTGCAGCTTTAGTGCCTAAATAACTAAACGCGATTCCATCAAGACTTTTTTCAATTGTAAAATAACTATTGTTTTCACCAACAGTCGTTCCCCAATATAACCTCACATTTTTATCAACAGAAAGCCCTTTAAAGTAAACCCAATCAAGTGATAGTGGAATGCAGACACCGCTTGCAATTTGGGCATCAATTGCAGTAGTGCTTAACGCGCCACTAGTAGTTAATGCTCTACCATACAAGGTATCTCCAGTACTTAACTTTATTGCCCCATTATTACAAACTAGTGTGCCACAAAATATAGAATAATTATCTATACTCACAGCACCCTCTATCTTCCAAAATACATTTTTAGATTGGGCACCATTTTTTAGAATTACTTTGGAAAAAGTACTAGTAGAAAATGCCCCATTAATTTTTAGTATGAACACAGCATTGGCATTGCCTTGTGCATTTAGATATACGCTTCCAGTTAATGCTGTTGCAGCATTTAATAAATAAGTATGAGGTGTTAACTCTAGATTATTTCCAAACTGTTGGGGATATAATAATTCAATGTCTGGCGTAATGATATTCAAATAATTATACATATTCTGTAGGTCAGCTGCACACAAAGCAGTGGATACATCAGGCGATTTGTGAATTTTGCCAATTACTTTCAAAGAATCGAAACCTAATACTAATCCTACATTAGTACCCACATCACCAACTAATGTTGAAATTCCAGCATTGGCTACAGCACCATTGCCTGAGAATATACCAAAACATGCAACAGCACCTAACACTGGAGAAGGGGGGCCAGTTAAAATTAATGATCCGCATCCAAGAGGCATCGCAGTATTTACACCATCAAAAGAGATAGCACCAGTTGTAGAAAGCACTCTTCCTTCTAATGTATCGTTGGTGTTCATGTTTATTGCGGCGTTATTTGCAATAACAGTTCCACGCATAAATGTTCCTGTTGACATATCAATAACCCCCTCTACCTTCCAAAAAACATTACAAGCTAAAGCACCATTAATTAGTTTTACTTTTGAATGTGCATTAGTTGAAAAAGCTCCTTGAATTTGAAAAATAAACACAGCGTTCGGATTGCCTTTTGCATCTAGAAATAAATTTAAATTTAAAGAAGCTGTACTAAAAATCTTGTAAACACCAGCCACTAAAGTGTCTCCATTCCCCAACAAATTTGATGGAAAAAAATCAGGAGTTGTAGTATTCAATTGATTGTATGCTATTAATAAATCCGCTGCACATTGGGCTGATGCACCGTCACCAATATGCATTACGCCATTTACATTACCAAAACCTGTAATTGGGCCATTATTGGTACCCACATTTCCCGTAAACAAGGAGTTACTTGTATTTACAACTGCACCATCAGTTGTAAATGCTACAAAATTAGCGGCAGTTCCAAGTGATGGTACTTGGGCATAATTAATAAGTGGAATAGTGAAAATTGAAAAATATAATGCTACTATCAGCAAATATTGTTTTGAAGTATTCTTGAGCAAATAAGTAAATATTTTCATTTAGTAAAGGTGGACTTCTTATTTCCAACCCAATTACGCAACTCTCCATATTACTTACATAATATATAGAAAGTGTAATACCTAAAAAAAAATCCCCACTATCAATGATAGGAGGGATTTATAAATATGGTATTATTGAATACTAGTTTTTAATAAATTGTTGTTGATGATTGGTTTCGCCTTTTACAACTACTATGTAAGACCCTTTAGCTAGTGATGCAACATCTAGTGAAAGACTGTTGATACCAGCATTTAATTGTGAAGATTGTTGTTGCAAAACTTTACCTAACAAATCAATTACTTGGATAGTAACCTTTTCTATTTTGCTGTTTTGAACTTGTAAATTCAATTTAGCTTGTACTGGATTTGGGTAAACAGAGAAAGAAGTATTTGAAGACAAATTAATTAATACTACATTGCTATAGCTAATACCACCATTTTTGTCAGAAATCTTCAATCTATAATACAATTTACCAGAAGTAATTGATGAAGCATCATTGTATTTATAAGCTCCAGTAAGACTATTTGAGGCGGCTATCGTATTTAATGAAGTAAAGTTTTTACCGTTAGCACTACGTTCAACTATATAATTTGTAGAACTAAATTCATTAACCACTGACCAATTAAGCACTGTAACACCTTCCTTATAATACCCAGTAAATGATTTTAAGTAAATAGGAAGTGTAGGAGTTGCGCTATCTCTACAACCATTAGCATAAGAAACAATAACAGTATAACTACCACCTGCAACTGTTGCATTTGAATAGGTTTTGGAAGTTGCACCAGAAATTGCTACTTGATTTAATGTCCATTGGTAGCCAGAAGGTGTACCACTAGCATTTGCAGTTAATAAAACATTTACTTTACTGATAGTTGGTTGAGATACAAAACCAACTGCTCCATTTTTAAATGCTGTATCAGGAGAAACTGCTGGCAAACCACTTCCATCAGCTGTATCAATTTCTAACTTAGTTGGAGAGTTTGAAAAATAAACAGGAGAATAACCAACTAGTTTCTTTTGAATATTAAATTTCAAAGTAAGTAAAACTGTAGTATCAGGAACAGCTTGCGCAGTTAAATTTGGATCACTCCACAAAAAGGAGAATATGCCACCCGAAGTTTTAGTTAAAGTAACATTACTCGCATTCAATACAATTGAAGATGAACCATAAGAAATTCCAGTGTACTTAATAACAGAAGTATCCCATTTCAAGCTTCCTTGAAACCCAAGAATGGCATTGAAATTCTTTGTCCTTAATGACAAACTAACGCTTGATCCTACAGTACAATTGTTGTCAATTGTATCTACATACAAAGTATTTTTTGCTTGAGCAAATACATTGTTCGAAAATGTACCCATAATTACGATTAAGGCACAAAACACTAACGTAAAATTCTTTTTCATCGTGCTACTCTTATTTTATTTTATTTATTAATTAATTGCAATTATACGGTAAATGATTTAAACAAAACTGTGAGGTTAAAAAAATAACCTCACAGTGACTATTTCCACTATTATTTTTCAAATATAATTTGTTTGATACTTTGATTTTCTATCCCTTGCACTTTAAGAAAATAAGTACCATTTGCTAATTTAGTATGTTCTTGCAAGTTTAAAGTTCTTGTAGTATTCCCACCTAATGCTTTTTCTTTTTGTTGAAAAATAATATTTCCTTTCACATCAGTCAATTGAAAAAAAACGGTTTTAACAGCTTTAAGAGTCGTGCTCACTTTTACTAATCCATCAGGTGTAGGATTAGGAATTACAGACCAATTTTCAGTTGAAACTATTTCAACAGCTTGAGGCTTAGCAGTAATTTTACCAGCACCTTTCACTATTCCCACTTTAGAATAAGAAGCATCATAAGCTTCAATTGAAGTTATGTCTGAAGTGATATTGAAATCTTCATTTTCAAAAGCACCATTTGTTTCAAACACTAAATCCATTAGTACTGATCCATCAGACAATGTTTTTGCTTCACCTTTATTATCGTTCCACAAAAATGTTACATTTCCTTGGTTGATATTAGTCACACCAAAATCAACATTCAATGAATTGTTCTCAATACCTTTTAGAGTTAACAATTTGCTATTGTATTTAAGGGTGTATTGCATACCTAATATGTTTTTGAAATTTTTAACCCTAACTGGAATTCTTACTTCTGTAGTACTAACAGCACTAACATCATTATAATACAATTCAATCGGATTGATTGATTTGTTATTTGTTCTAAGAACAGCAGCATCCCAATCATAATTTACATCACCTAACTTCACTCCTACGAAATTTTGATTCACTACATTAGAAGATAAACTACTTACAGTAACACTATCTTTATGTGGGAATGGATTAGTTGAATCTGGGAAAACGTAACTACCATCAACAAATGCCCATAAACGTTTACCTGTAAATGTTGTATCAATACCTAAAGCCAAACGCTTGATATATAAAATGTCAATAGTAGAAACATCGCCACTATTGTTTACATCTGCTGCAATAATCTTATAAGGAGAATTAAGCAAAGTTTTGTTTAGAACGTGTGATTGTACTAGAATAGCATCAATTACAGATACCCCATTATTCTTAACAGAATCATTGTTTTTAGATGGTGTTATAGTATAGCTAGCACCAGGAGAAAGTGTGAAACTATAATTGCTGTTAGATTTACCAGTTACTGAATTAGGAACTCCATTCAAATTCAAAATAATTAACGGAATACTATTTCCTATTGGACTCTTTAAAGAACCACTAATAGTGTACAGAGAATTTACAGTAACTACAATTTTATTTGAAGCAGCTGTACTTGAAGTAACGCAAGCAGTACTACTAGTTAATTCACAACTAATAGTATCCTTATTAGCTAAAGTAGATGTAGTATAAGTAGCACTAGTAGCACCACTAATATTTACACCATTCTTTTTCCATTGGTACTGTGGATTAGAACCTCCGTTTATTGGTGATGCTGTGAAAGTAACTGAATTACCAATATTAATAATAGTAGCAGATGCATTGATACCAATTGTAGGTGTAACTGGTGTAGTTAGTGACAATACTAAAGTAGCAATACTATCACAACCCACACTATTTGTTAAAGTTGATGTATAAGTGCCCGCTGTAGTATATGTTTTACCATTAAATGTGTATGAGCTACCTGTACAAATGCTTGCAGTAGTAGTAGAAGTAGATGTTGCTTTTACAGATAATACAAGGATGGCTATACTATCACATCCAGCACTATTAGTTAGAGTTGAAGTATATGTACCAGCAGTTGTGTATATTTTACCATTAAATGTATATGAAGTTCCAGCACAAATACTTGTAGTTGTATTTGAAGTAGATGTTGCTTTTACAGTTAATACTAATGTTGCAATACTATCACATCCCACACTATTGGTAAGTGTTGATGTGTATGTACCTGCACTAGAATATGTCTTACCATTAAATGTATATGTAGTTCCAGCACAAATACTTGCGGATGTATTTGAAGTAGATGTTGCTTTTATTGCTAATACCAATGTAGCAATACTATCACAACCTACACTATTGGTAAGTGTTGATGTAAATGTACCAGCAGTTGTATATGTTTTACCATTAAATATATAAGAAGTTCCAGCACATATACTTGCCGTTGTAGTTGAAGATGATGTAGTTTTTATTGTTAATACCAAGGTGGCTATACTATCACATCCTACACTATTTGTGAGTGTTGATGTATAAGTACCAGCGGATGTATATGTTTTTCCATTAAAAGCATAAGAACTACTTGGACAAATAGACACTTTAGTTGTAGAAGTCGATGTTGCTTTTAAACTAAGTATTAAAGTTGCAATACTATCACATCCAACACTATTTGTAAGTGTTGAAGTGTAAGTTCCTGAAGTTGTATACACAGTTCCATTGAAAGAATAAGTACTTCCAGGGCAAATAGCAACTTTAGTTGTAGAAGATGAACCTGCTTTAACAGTTAAATTAAGAGTTGCTATACTATCACAACCAACACTGTTTGTTAAAGTTGCTGTGTATTTACCTGAAGCTGTATACGCATTACCATTAAATGTGTATGAAGTACCAGCACAAATACTTGCATTTGTAGTAGAAGAAGAGGTGGCTTTTACATTCATTACAATTGATGTGCTAGTAAGTGTTCTAGCAGTAACACAAGTTAAACTACTTGTTAAATCACAAGTAACAGCATCATTATTAGTTGAAGCCGAAGTTGAATAAGTATTAGAATTTACTCCCACATTAACTCCATTAACTTTCCATTGATAAGTAGGCGTTGAACCTGAACCGGAAGCATTTGCATTGAAACTTACACTTGTACCAGCACATATTGTAGAATTAGCAGTTGAAATACTAATTGATGGGGTAGTATATTGAGTAACAGTTACTGCAATTGAATTACTACTTGCTGTTGGAGTTGAAACACATGAAACACTACTTGTTAATACACAAGTGATCGAATCTGTATTTGTTAAAGTATTATCTGAATAAGATGCAGCGTTTGTTCCAACAATTAATCCATTCTTTTTCCATTGATATATTGGAGCAAGACCGCCATTTACAGGAGTTGCAACGAAAGAAACTGTTGCACCAGAACAAATAGTTGTAGGGGTAGCTTTAATAGAAACTGTAGGAACAACGCTCGGAATAACAGTTAGTGATTGTAAAATACTATCCAAACATCCATTACTGCTTGTTGCTAATAATTTAACGGAATAAGTACCTGATTTTGAATAAGTATAAGAAGGGCTAGTTGTGGTTGATATAGTACCATCTCCAAACGACCATTTATATGTATTTGTTCCTGATGAAATAGTGGTATTGTTTGTAAATGTGAAACTGTTACTAGTTACGCATTGACTATTGTTGTTAATACTAAAACTTGCAATTGGTTGAGGATATACAGTGATAGTCTGAGTTGATGTATCGTTACAGCCTGAACCACTAATCACAACTAATTGAATTGTATAAGTACCAGCAGTAGTAAATACATAAGAAGGACTAGTTGATGTAAAGGTTTTACCATCAATTAACCAATTATAAGTTACTGAACCACTACTTATAGTGCTAGTATTGGTAAATACATATGAATTACCACTTAAACACTGAGATGATTTGCTTACAGTAAATGAAGAAACGGGTACAGGATTTACTGAAACTACATAGTTTACTGAAGTAGAGCAACCTGTAGTTGAATTAGATACTGAGTAACCAATAGTATCAATTCCTAGAGATATACTAGTTACAAAACCACTATTATCAATAGTTGCTATAGCATTATTACTGCTAGTCCATGTTCCTCCTATTGTTGAATCTGATAATAACGTAGCTGCTTTTAAACATATATTTTTTGCACCTGTGATAGAAGCAACTATAGGATTTGCATTAACTATGAAATTAGAAGATGCAAAACCAACACAACCAGCTGCATTTGTTACACTATAAATAACTTTTGTAGTACCTGCTTTTAGTGCAGTTACATTTCCACTAGCATCTACAGAAGCAACACTCGGAACTGAACTTGTCCAAATTCCGCCAGCAGTAAGATTGGAAAGGCTTGTAGATTTACCAACGCACAATACAGAATCCCCTTCAATTACACCTACTAAAGGCAATCCTACTACAGTACTATTTCCAAAAACAGTTGTAGTACATCCATTTGCAGAAACTGAATAAGTAAGTATAATATCACCAGCAGTAAGACCTGTTACCAATCCTGATTGAGAAATAGTAGCTAATGCTGTATCATTTATGTCCCAAGTGCCTCCAGTTGCTGCTACACTAAATTTTGATGAAGCCCCCACACAAATGTTGCTAGTTCCTCCGGAAATATTTCCTACAATAGGGTTCGCATTCACTGTAAATACAGTTGTAACAACACTACTACATGGTGTATTTGGACCGAATTGTGGATTCTTTACAGTATAATAAATATTTGCAGTTCCTGCCGCTACACCAGTTACTACTCCAGTTGTACTAACAGTTGCTATTGCAGTGTTACTTGAAGACCAAGTAACAGTACCGCCATTAGGAATGGTGGAAGCATTTATCAATTGGCTTTGATAACCCACACAAACTTTATTCACCCCAGAAGTTGCTACAACTGTTGGTGCAGCGTTAACTGTTACATTTCTATTTGCAGCACTTGCGCATCCACCACCATTACTTACAGTATAAACGATTGTTACATTACCAGTAGTAACTCCTGTAACAACGCCTGTAGTACTATCAACAGTTGCAATAGTTTTATTAGTAGATGTCCAAACACCGCCTGCAGTATTATTACTAAGGGTTGTAGTTGCTCCTACGCAAAAGTTTGTGGTACCTGTAATATTACCTAAAGCAGTTCCAGAATTTACGGTTACTCTAGATGTAGCTTGATTTGTACACCCACCTGCATTTGTTACGGTATAGGTAATTTGAGCATTCCCACCAAATGTGGTACTTACACCTGTAACTAAACCAGTTATAGAATCTATAGTTGCTACTGTAGTAGGATTACTAGTCCAAATACCACCAGATACAGTATTTGACAACTGAAGTGTTGCGGCAATACACACTTGTCCATTGTTAGGAGTAGTTGTTCCAACGGTAGGGAAACTATATACTGTAACAGACTTAGTAACTGATGTACTACATGTACCACTAGTGGCAGTATAAGTAATAATAACTGTTCCTGCTTTTATTGGTGTTAGCAACCCTGTTGTACTTATAGTTGCAACAGTTACATCAGATACAGACCATGTTCCATTGCTTGTTGAATCAGTATATTGATATGTTTTAGTTTGTTGACCATTGGGTGTTGTGCAAGCAGTTGCAGAACCTACAATTTGTGATACATATAAAGTTGAAGCTACATTTACAGTAATTCCATTTGTTCTTGAACAACCATTACCACTTGTTACTGTATAACCAATAAATGCAGTACCTGCACTTACAGCTTTTACAATTCCAGCACCTTGCACAGTTGCAACTGATGTTTTATTACTAGACCATGTACCACCTGTACTTGTAGTGGTGAAAGTGGTAATATTTGGAATACATAACGAATTTGAACCAGTTACTGTAAAATTATTTGGTTTATTGTTTACTGTAACATTGGTTACAGCTGTTGCAAAACAACCATACACATTTGTTACAGTATAGGTTATAGCGATATTATTATTACCAAGTACTCTATTACCTCCAACAACCAATCCTGTACCTGCACCAACAGTAGCATTGGTAGTATTGCTACTTGTCCAAACACCACCACTGATGGTATTTGTCAATTGTACTGAATCACTAGTACACAATGCATAGCTTGAAATATTATTTGAGCCTACATTAGGAATGTCGCTTACTATAATATTTTTAATTGCAGTACCAGAACATGTACCATTACCTACAGTATATTTAATCGTAACCACACCTGCTGATAAACCAGTTACCACCCCTGTTGCATATTCTACATAACCAATATTAGGATCGGAAGATGTCCAACCCCCACCTGAAGTGGCATCGGTAAGGGTAATGCTTGAATTTAAACAAACGCTTGCTGGACCAGAAATAGCAGCTACTGTTACACCAGTACCAACTGTTACTATAAAGGTTGAAGTAGCAGAGCAATTACCACTTGAAACGGTATATGAAATAGTATCAGTTCCTACTGCTATTCCTGTAACAATACCAGATCCGCTACCAACTGTAGCTATTTTAGTATTGCTACTTGTCCAAATACCCCCTTGAGTAAGATTAGTTAATGTATCTAGTGAGCCGACACATATAGAATTTAGTCCGGAAATTGCCGTAATAGTAGGTGTTGTATTTACAGTTATTGTTTTAGTTACAGTGCTAGAACAACCACCAGCACTTACAACAGTATATAAAATATTTAGAGATCCAGCTCCTACTCCAGTTACAACTCCAGTACCACTTACAACTGTTGCCACATTTGTATTTCCACTAGACCAAGTTCCTCCTAGGGTATTGCTAGACAAAGTAGTAGTGCTACCAGAACACAATGTAGCAGTTCCTGTGATAGGGCTGATATTTGGTGCTGCACTTACAGTGATTGCTACGAACTGAGAAGCTGTACATCCATTACCATTAGTTACAGTATAAGTAATGGTATCAGTACCAGCAGATACACCAGTTACTCTGCCAAAATTTGTTGCTACAGTTGCAATAGCTGTGTTGCTACTTTTCCATGTACCACCACCTGTGTTATTAGTTAATGTTATATTAGAACCAATACAAACTGAAGTAGTTGTTGCAGTTATTGGAGATACATTTGGACTTGTATTCACTGTTACTGTTCTTGTTGCAAATGCACTACATCCGTAAGCATTTGTAACTGTATATGTGATTGTAGCTGTTCCGCTTGCTACACCTGTTACTGTACCAGTTGCAACACCAGCTACTATTCCGCCTGAAACAGTTGCAATTGTATTATTACTACTAGACCAAACGCCACCGGCAGTTGCATCAGTTAAAGTAGTTGTAGAAGCAACGCACAATGAAGCAGTTCCAGAAATGCCACTAACTGTGGGGTAACCACTAACAGTAAAATTGGTAGTAGCTACACTTGAACATCCGCTTGCATTTATAACTGTGTAACTTATTACAGAAACACCGGCTGAAACACCTGTAACAACCCCAGTTAAACTGTCTACAGTTGCAGCAAAAATGTTTGAGCTAGACCATATTCCGTTTTTAGTTGTATTGGTTAATGTATTAGTACTTCCCGTACATACATATGGATTTCCAACATTTGCAGTAATTGTAGGTAGCGAATTAATGGTTACAGTAATTCTTGTTTGAGCAGTTACTGTTCCATCAGATACTTGAATAATGAAAACATCAGACCCACTGTAAGATGCTGAAGGAGTGTAATCGAATCCTGATGGAGTGAATACCCCACCATTTGTTCCTCCTGAACCAGGGAAACCATGTAAAGTTCCATGACTTGGTGGAGTTTTGATTGTGTAAGTTAATGTTTGACCTGCATCTAAATCTTGTGTTACTAAATAATTATCTATTGAATAACTACTAGCATTTTGACAAACTGCAAAAGCTTGTGTTGATCCTCCAACAAATGTTGGTGCCTGATTTGCTTGACCAAATGATACTGCTGATGTAATTGCGAAAGCAATAAAAAGAAGTAAAAATTTAAGTTTCATTTATTAAAAATTTGAGTGAAGAGGGTAATTAAATAAAGAATGCTGCCTGATGACTTTAAAATATTATGGATGTTTAATAACCAAATCTTTTTGTGCTTTGGTTGTTCCAATGCGAGCAATTAAAATATAAGCGAGCAGCTTGTTCATTTTTTGCGTGCAAATATGGGTTGCTAAAGCATCTCACCAAAATATATTAAAGATTATTTTAGCGCAATTACCAGATTTAAAATTTCTACTATTTATTTTATCGTCCAATTTTGGATAGAAATACCTAAACAATTAAATAATGTGCTAAAACCAAATTCCAAATGCTTTATTTGTAGCTCGCAGAAGTTTTGTTTAACTATTATTATTGTATAAATGGATATTGAAAAAAAAGAATTGGTACTCACTATTGTTGGCGTGGGGCTTATAAGCGGATCTTTTGCACTTGCACTAAGGGAGAAAGGTATTTCCAATCATGTTATAGGAGTAAGTAAAACTGCTGCAAGTACGCAAAAGGCTATTGATTTGGGCATTATAGATGAAGCTTTGCCGTTGCTTGAAGCAATTAAGAAAAGCGATTTTATTTATGTTGCTATTCCTGTAGATGCCACAATACCTATTCTAAAAATAATATTGGATAATATTAATGAAAACCAATTTGTAGCAGATGCAGGCTCAACCAAGTTTGAACTTTGTGAAGCTATTAAAGACCACCCTATGAGGCATCGCTTTGTGGCTACACACCCTATGTGGGGTACTGAACATAGTGGCCCAGAAGCGGCAGTAAAAAATGCTTTTGCTGGTAGGGCTTGCGTAATTTGTGAAAAGGAAAAAAGTGATGCAGACATCGTAGCATTTACTGAAAACACTTACAAACAACTAGGCATGAATATGATTTATATGGATGCAGATGCTCACGATATGCACGCAGCTTACATTAGCCATATATCTCATATTACTTCCTTTGCGCTAGCCAATACCGTTCTTGAAAAAGAAAAGGAAGAAGACACCATTTTCGATTTAGCAGGTGGTGGTTTTGAAAGCACCGTGCGTTTGGCCAAAAGTAGTCCTAGTATGTGGGCGCCTATCTTTATGCAGAACAGAGAAAATGTGCTTGATGTGCTAAACGAACACATATCTCAATTAAGAAAATTCAAATCTTGTTTGGAAAAAGGTAATTTGGAATACTTATCAGAATTGATGACTAACGCCAATAAGATAAAAAGGATTTTGAAATAAAGGAGGCAAAGAGGCAAGGAGGCAAAGAGGCAAAGAGATTGGAGCTAAAGAGTTTTAAGTTTTGAGGCAACGAGTTGGAACTAGACTTTGTTTGTCACATGTACTTTCAGCGCTATTTGGGTGCTTTTTTATATAAATAAATAGCCACAACAACAAAAATGGCATTGGGTATCCATGCGGCAATTAATGGTGGCAAATTGCCTTTGGTGGAGAAGATGGTAGAAAATCTATCTGCAATAATAAATGCTGCGGCAGTAATAAATCCTACGGCTAAGTGTGCTCCACTCCCACCCCGCACTTTCCTTCCGGCTACTATTGCACCAATGATGGTTAATAGAAATACCGTTACCGATGTAGCATCTCGGCGATACAATTCTACTTTCAAATCATTTATCCCTTCCGATGCCCTAGATTCTTCTAACTCTATAAACCTTTTTAATTGGGTAGACGTGAGTTTGTCCTTAGTATATTTATCTCTACTTAAATCCAATGGCTTAAAATTGAATGCCACTAACTGCCTTGGCTGATAGGAAACCGTTTCATTCAATGGAAGCAATGTTCTATATACTACATTTTCCATCCGCCATTTTTTGCTTGCCGTATCCCATTGAATATTTTCTGCCCTAGTATTGGATATTAATTTGTATTTATCCACTTTGTGCATAAAGAAAGGACCGCCTCGCTTGCTAAGGGTATCATAATTCAGTATACCTGCATAAGTAAACGAATCTATTTTAAAGTAAATATTGGTATTGGTATTCATCACCAACTGCTCATACGAATTGTCTTTGTCCACATACCTTGCTTCAAAAGTTCCCCGAATTTGATTGGCAGGGGGAATCACATACCTATTTGCTAGCCAAAGTATGAGGGCTAAAAAAATACCACCTACATAATATGGTCTTAGCCAACGATTGTAACTAATGCCACCTGCCAAAATAGGTACTATCTCGGTATTAGTAGCCATTTTAGAAGTAAAGAAAATAACAGAGATAAATACAAATAAGGGAAATAATAAGGCAATAATATGGGGCACAAAACCAAAATAATACATGGTAATGATGTTCATAAAGCCCAATTTGCTCTTCACAAAGTTTTCGGTTTTCTCACTCAAATCTATCACTATTGCTATGATGGCAAATAGCACAATAGCAAATAGGAATGTATTTAAAAACTTTTTAAGTATATACCAATCTAATTTTTTCATGATCGTGTGAACGCCACAAATATAGTTGGAACGGAATACCAAGCCCCCCAGTAGATTGTGCTTGGTTAGCAGCAAAGCAACTATTTAGCTTGGCTATACAACTGTAGTTATTTTTTATTTGGATTAAAGATTTTTTTGTTTAGGCGCTATCGCTTAATGTACAGCAGGGAGTTTTATAGAATGATTTAAACCTCAACTAATTTAATTTAAACCTCAACTAATTTAATTTAAACCTCAACTAACTTAATTTAAACCTCAGCTAACTTAATTTAAGCCTAAACTAATTTAATTTAAACCTAAACTAACTTAATTTAAGGTTCAACTAACTTAATTTAAGCCTCAGCTACTTTAATTTAAGGTTCAGCTATTCCGAATTAATTAGTATTAACAAAAGAATACTATCAATTGGTATATGAATAGCAATTTTTCAAGAATTATTGAACAATCATTTCTACTAAAAATGCAAGTATTTCTTTGCTGGTTTTGTAAATTTTATTTGGGCAAAAGCTTTCTTTTCTACTGAAGTGAAATTGCTATTGGTTCTTATATATGCTTTAATTGTTTTGGCTTTAGAAACAATACCTGTTTCGTCCTTATACAATGCAATATCTCTTGTTTTCAATGCAGCACTGTAAGGCTTGTAATCTTTTTCTTCTTTATCGTTTAGAAAAGCTGCCTTGTCAATTTCTCCACGTATGAAAGTAGTGGTGGCAGTAGCATCCTTTGGTTTATAATTAGCTATTGACTCTAAAATAGAAACAGCATCATAGCTATTGGCAATTCTTTTTGCATAAGATTGCTGAGAAACAGAATGTTGGGCTTCTGTTATTTCAGTATGAGTTGGTTCTGGGTCAGTAGTGGTGCTAGCTTTTGCTTTAGCAGCCTTTTTCTTATTTATTTGTGCTGTTACATTAGCTCCTGTAACAAGATT
>Ga0114959_10000429_pt1 | contig 39459 bp, 36 predicted proteins | sample C_130625_EF_Meta_FD_87317 | JGI IMG/M metagenome (GOLD analysis project Ga0114959, IMG submission 87317) | Freshwater microbial communities from Lake Croche, Canada to study carbon cycling - C_130625_EF_MetaG | ecosystem: Environmental > Aquatic > Freshwater > Lake | place: Lake Croche, Canada... | reverse complement strand
GGTCCGCCACCGCTGCCACCGAAGCACCCGGCCGCAACACTTCCTCGACCAGCGCCAGCTTTTGCTCAACCGTCCACCGACGCCGCCGCGCCACGACGCTGATCACTTCACCCATTCGACCGTTCGGCACCGACCTTACCCCTAGGCTTAAGGGCGGCAACGGACATCCGCGTCGCCCTGCTGCCAGGCAGGACAGCCAATCAGCGCACCGCGCCGCAAGGCAGCCGTCAGCGCACGCTTACCAAGCCGCCCCCATCATGGCAGTAATTCCTTAGTCTGGCGCAGTCCGGAGGCGACTGCCGTACGGTGGCGGCCGCGACGGTTGCCCGGCGAAACATTGTGCATGCGCCATCCAGGGTCCCCGCCACCTCTCCTTGGATGCGGAGCGTAGTATCCTCCAACGCCCGGGTCTGCGTCACGACGGCGGCGAAATCCATTGCCGTGCCCTCGATTAGACCGGCCGCTGACTCGCCGTACTCCCAGACGGTACCGGACGGTGCGCGAAGCCGCAGCGCTGGCATGGCGGGGGGTACCGGCAGGCCGTGTACCTGGTGCGACCAGCCGAAGGTGTTGACCCCAAGGACCACGATGTTGCGGATGCGATCGCCTTCGGCGCGCGCAAGGCCCAGCGCATCGAAAACCTCGAAGCCATGTGCCCAGGTCTCCATCTGCCGGGCGGTGATGGAGGAACGCGCCGACATCGAAGGGCCGACCCAGGGGAGGCGCGCCTTAGAGTCCATGCCTGCCCAGCGTGCCGCCAGCCCGCAGGCAAGATCGATCCAGGTGGCGAGCAGTCCTTGGCCACGCGCAGCGATCCGCTGATCCTCGATCCCGCGCAGCGACCGGCCCGCGTTCAGCTCGGCGCGCACCGCCTCTGCCAGCCGGGCGAACCCTTCAGGGTCGGTGGCCGATTGCTCCGCAGCATGATTCCAGAAATGCAGATGGACCAACACATCCTCGATGCTCCAGCCCTTGAACTGGGTGGGTCGGAGGAGCGTGGCGGCATCTCGCCCGAGGAGCGCCGCGTGCAGGCACTCGCTCTCGGCCAGGAAGTCGGCGGCTTCGGAAATCGGCATCAGCTGGTGGCGAGCGGCGGCCACTTCGTGGCCCAGGGCTGCGCGACCTCAAAGGCGGCACTTGCTTGCAGGACACCCAGATCGTCGAAGCGACGGCCGACGATTTGCAAGCCGACCGGCAGGCCCGCGGGTGTGAAGCCGCAGGGTAGGCTGGCGGCCGGGCTACCCGACCAGTTGAAGGGGTAGGAGAACTCCGCCCACATCAGCCAGTCCCAGGGGTGCTGCGGCCAGTGCGCCGGCTGCAGCCGATCAGCGGGGAAGGCCGCCACGCTGACCGCTGGCGTGAGCAGGAAGTCATAGCCTTCCATGAAGTCGTGGATGGCACGGATATAGTCATAGCGGCGCTCGCGCATCTCCATGAACTGGCGAACGGTGAAACCCGCTGCCGACCTGATCATCGCGACGAAGCCCGGGTCCATCTGGCTTTCGAATTCCGGCACATGGCGTAGCCGGGCCGTAAAGGTCGCCGGCCAGAAGAAGCGGACCAGTTCCGGACCAAGCGGCCCCCAAGCCGGGCTCACTTCCTCGACATGGGCGCCGAGCTCCTCGAAGACCGCGACAGCCTTGGCAACGGGCGCGGCGACCTCGGCATCCACCCGGGCATGGCCGAGATCGGGGCTATAGGCGATGCGTTTCCCCTTGAGGCTCGCTCCATGCAGCAGCGCCGCATAGTCGAGCGGAGACGCTTCCAGCGAGGTGAAATCCCATGGATGGGGGCCGGCGATCGCCTGCAGCATCAGTGCTGCATCCTCGACGCTCCGGCTGAGCGGCCCGATATGGGTCGCAAGATCGTTGTTGGAGATCGGCCAGTTCGGCACCCGCCCATAGGTCGGCTTCATGCCGTAGACGCCTGAAAAATGGGCCGGCATCCGAATCGAGCCGGCGCCGTCGCCGCCCTGGTGCAGGGGCCCGTAGCCGCAGGCGGCGGCGACCCCAGCGCCCGAGGAGGAAGCGCCGGCATTGAGGCCACGCGCCCAGGGATTATGGGTGATGCCGGATATCGGCGCTTCGCTGACCCCCTTCCAGCCCCATTCGGCGGCCGAAGTGGTTTTGCCGATCAGCATGCCGCCAGCGGCGTGCAGCCGGTTGGTGACCGGCGCGTCCTCCGTCGGGATACTACCCCGGGTCACAGCGCTGGCGTAATCGGTCTGGACGCCGGCGGTCGCCTGCAGGTCTTTGATCGTGAAAGGGATGCCCTCCAGCAGCCGCGGCGTCTCGCCCCGACGGAACACGTCCTCGCTCCGTCGTGCCGCGGCCAGTGCGTGGTCTGGCGTCAGTCGCATCATCGCGTTCACCTGGGGCTCGACCCGGGGGATGCGTGCGAGCAGCGCTTGCGCCACTTCCACAGGCGAGAGGTCGCCTGCGCGATACAAGGTACTGAGCGCACGGACCCCGAGATAGCCGATCTCTACCTCGTCCATCTGCCACTCCCCCTCGTGCGTCGTCAGTGAAGGCTAAAACAGGCGCGTCGATACGCAAACCAAAGACTGGCGGTTCGGGTTGACTTCTGGGCACCGTGGTCTTTGAACGGATAAGCTTCGGGACAGGATCGGCGCCATCTCCCACTCCCTCGTATCGCATCGCCCGCTTCAGCCGCTGTGGTTGCTCGCGGTCGCTGGCTTGGCTCTTCTTGCTATCGATCTGGCCTGGACTGGCTTCCAACAGACCGATGATCTTTTTTACGCCGGTGCTGCCTGGGGCTGGGCCGAGCGCGGTTGGTATGTCGGCGAGAACCATTGGGGCCTTCGGCACCTGATCGTGGTGCCCATCGCCCTGCTTTTCCGCCTGTTTGGCCGGAGTGAAGCAACGCTGGTCGCGCCGATGATGGTTTATGTCGTGCTGCTCGCTGGGCTGGGCGCGGCGATTGCTGGGCGGGCGGCGGGCGCCCTGGCGGCGGCTCTGACGGCAGCTCTGATCGTGACCATACCGCTGGTTGCCACAGCCGCATCCTTCGTCACGACCGATGTGCCAGAGGCGGTCTTTGTTCTCGCCTCAGCTTTCTTGTTCTACCGCGCCTTAGATGGCCGTCGCCGCGGCATCGCGTTGCTCGCCGGCGCCCTGGCCGGCATGGGCTTCATTACGCGTGAGACGACGCTGGCACTGATCGTCTTCTACGGGCTGCTTTTCCTGACGAATTATGGCCGTGATCGTTGGGCCTATGTCTGGCTGGGCGCTGGCTTCTGCCTGGTCGTCGGGCTGGATGCGGTGTTTCTCTGGGCCGGCAGCGGCGATCCGCTCTATCGCCTAACGGTCGCGCGGAAGGGCTTGGAGGCGGATAATGCTTTAACGACCGTCCGGATCGGCGACGGCTTCTTCAACAGTTTCGGTGTGATCGAGGCGCCACGTTGGCTGCAGGGCGCGCTGATGCTGTTTACGAACCAGACCATCGGGCTGCTGCCCTGGTTTGGAGTGCCGGCGGCGATCTTGGTGCTGCGCCAGCCCAGCGCCACCGCGCAGGGGCATCTGCTGCGCTATTTCGGTCTGCTCGGGCTGACCTGGTTTGTGATCCTGAACTGGGTGCTCATCAGCCTCTGGGTCCTGCCGCGTTACAATGTCGTGCCGCTCGCGGTACTGGCGATCTGCTTAGGTGTCGTGCTGGCAGGACAATTCGGGCAGGGGCGTCGTTGGCTGCCAGCGGCCTGCCTGGCGCTGCTGATCTGCGGCAATCTTGGCCTCATTGCCCTCGGTGGCCGTGACACAATTCACGGGGAGCGTAGCTACGTGCAGGCGGTGGGCGACCATCCCGAAGCATCCGTAATACTGACAGATCCCAACACCCGCACCGCCGCGGAATGGCTATTGACGATCGCTGGGACGGAACAGCGGGCCAAAGCTGGGCTGCCGGTCCCTGGGGGTCTCTATTTCTTCAATCCCGCCCCGCGCCGGGACCTGCCGGCCGATTGGTCGGTACAGCGGCCGGACCCTACTTGGCAGGAGATTGCCGCCTTCCCTGACCGGCCGCAGCCCACGGCGCGGCTGGTTGGCTGGTTGGGGCTGGAGCGGGTATTGCCAAAAGGGTTGGTCACCAAGCTGGCACCATCGCTGCGTCGGCCGGCGCTTTATCGGGTTCCGGCCGTGTAGGAGCTTGCCGATCGGCCTGTGATCATTCGATCCAATGATCCGATTTTTCCAAGGCAGGGCATCGCATGAGAGCCGCCGCAAGTATTTGCTTATTCGGCCCCCCAATGGTCAGGTGATGACCTTCGGTTTCCTGGGCTGCGCGGCGCGCGGCAAACCCTCGTGCCGCTCATCTGATCAGATGCAAGCATCCTTTCGCGGACTGCTTTAGCGATTCGCCCCCGGTCTCAGCCGAAGACCCGGCCGCAGCCGGGTGAACGGCAACACGGCCGGATCTGCCACCACCGGTCCGGGCGCGGCCACGACCAGCACGTGTTCGGCGATGGGCTGGAAATGCGCCCGGAAATGCACGCTGCTCTTCAATGCGATAATCTTCTGCGCCGCCGGCTCCACGCCAATATGCGTGAACAGCGACTGATCCAGGGCCTGCATCTTGCGGGTGACCACAATCACCCTGACGCCAGGGGAGACACGGATCAGCGCCGTCGGGCCGAGATCGATGGGATTGCCCTTCGACATCGGGCCAGTGCCGATGAACCGCCCGTCGGAGAGCGCTTCCACCACCGCCGTCACCGCCAAGGGCACGCCATCGCTGCGTCCGCCGAGCGAGAGCGCCAGCCGCGCCCCGAGCCCGGCGGCGTGGCAGGCCGCGGCGCTTTCGGCATCGTTGATCAGGCCGAGCACGGCGCCTTCGGCATTCTGGGCGATCAACTCGCTGAGCAGCCCGGTCGTATCGCCGTGGCCGCCGCCGCCCGGATTGTCCTGGGTATCGGCGATCACCACTGGACGGGTCGCACCGCGGGCCGCCGCAATGGCTGTCGCAACGCCCTCAGCCGCAGGCAGCACCGCGCCGGCGAAGCTCGGCTCGCGCGCATCCATATAAGCCTTGAGGGCCTCGACCGCCGCGACGGCCGCCGCCGGCTCCTCCGCCCAGGCGGCGATGGCCACGCCGCAGCCGGGGAAATCCGCATAGGGAAAACCGAAGCAGAAGCCCAACTCGGCCACGTCATGCGCCGCCGCAAGCCGCTCCCGTTCGGCCATCACGCCGGCCATGGGCTCCACCAATGTGCACTGCATGGTCAGGGGTATGAGAAAATCGAGCGTCGCGAAGGCTCGCGCCCAGGGCTTCCCGCGGCGGATGCGTTCCAGCAGCAACCGGGTCGCCTGGGCGCCAGCGGGTTTCATGTCCACATGGGGGTAGGTGCGGTAGGGCACCAGCACATCGGTCAGCGCGACCATGGCTTCGGTCATATTGGCATGCGGGTCGAGCGAGACGGCGAGCGGCAGATCTGGCCCGACTACGGCACGCACCCGGCGCAGCAACTCGGCCTCGGCGTCGTCGAAGCCCTCGGCGACCATGGCGCCGTGCAGTTCAAGATAAATGCCATCGAGCGGCCCGGCCTCCAGCGCATCCGAAAGCGCGGCGAGCATGAGCGCGGCGATGCGCTCGAAGGCTTCGGCGGTAACCGGGCCGGCGGGATTGGCAAAGCACCAGGTCAGCGGGACGATACCGGCCCCCGCCGCTTCCAGCATCGCGATGGCGCCGGCGCAGGGCACACTGGTCGGGCGCAGGGTCTCGACCAGGGTGGCCGGGCGCTGCAAGCCGGGAAAGCCGCCGGGGCGGAGAAAGCCCTCCCAGGTGGTCGGGAGCGGAGCGAAGGAATGGCTCTCGTGCTGGAAGCCGCCGATGGCGATGCGGGGCGGCATCATGGCGTGCGCAGGCCGGCGGTTGCGAGCGCCGCGTCGGCCAGCACGCGCAGCCCGGCCTCGGCCCATTCCAGGGTGATGCTCTCGGCCTCGTTATGGCTGATGCCGCCATGGCAGGGCGTGAAGACCATTACCGTCGGTATCCGGCGGGCCATATAGACCGCGTCATGGCCGATGCCGGTCGGGATATCCCGCCATTTGTAGCCGCGCGCCGTGGCGCTCGCCTGCACCCGGCCGATCAGGGTTGGATCGAAGGGGGTCAGCGGCGAATGCCAGAAGGGTGTGACCGTGGCCTTCACCCCACGCGCCAGACCAATCTCGGCGGCCCGGGCCGTGAGCCTCTCGCCCATGGCAGCGAGCGAAGCCGGATCGCCGTGGCGGAAATCGACGCTGAAGAAAATGCGGCTGGGGGCGACATTGCGGGACGCCGGGTAGACTTCCAGAACGCCAACCGTGCCTCGCCCCGGCTCGCCGGCCGGGGAGACGGTCGACAGCGCGATCTCCTCGACCGCGGTAACCAAGGGGACGGCGGCCATCATCGCGTCGTGCCGCCCGGCCATCGGCGACCCGCCATGCGATTCCTCGCCCTCAACCACCACCTCGAACCAGCTCTGTCCGAGCGCCATGGTCACGACGCCCACATCGAAGCCGCCATCTTCCAGCAGCTTGCCCTGTTCGATATGCAGCTCGAGATAGGCGGCGCAATCCTGCAGGGCGGCCGGATCGGCGCTGCCCCGCCAGCCGATGCGGCGCAGTTCCTCGCCGAAGACCGCGCCATCGAGTGAACGCTTGGCCAGGACTTCAGCTTCGGGGAAGAGGCCCATGGCGGCACCACTGCCCATCATCGGCGGTGAGAAGCGGGCGCCTTCTTCGTTGGTCCAGTTGATCAGCAGCAGCGGCGCCTCGGTCTCCGCACCCGCCTCATGCAAGGCGCGCATCACCTCCAGCCCGGCCAGCACGCCAAGCACACCGTCGAACTTGCCACCGGTGGGCTGCGTATCGAGGTGGCTGCCGATCGCGACCGGCTTGCGGGTCGGATCGCGCCCCGCACGGCGGAACACCATGTTGCCGAGCCGATCGACGCTCAGCGTGAGGCCCGCCGCCTCGCCCCAGCGCTGGAACAGGGCCCGGCCCTCGGCGTCCAGATCGGTCAGGGTTTGGCGGTTACAGCCGCCCTTGGGCGTGGCGCCGATCTTTGCCATGTCCATGAGGCTATCCCAGAGCCGGGCGGCGGAGAGCGGAAGATTGTGCGTCATGGCTTGAGTGCAGCGCAGCACGCCGCGCCTGTCCAGGCCGCGCGGGCATGCTAGCCTTGTCCCATGAAGGCCTTCCATCATCCCGACCAGGCGCGGCACAACCCGCGCTTCTTCCTTATCCGCGGCACGGTCCGGCCGAATTATGAGGTTGTCGAGCGCGCGGCCGCGCTGCAGAGCGGCCTCGCCAGCCTCGGTATCGCGCCGCGGGAAGCCGAGCCCGCTACGGTCGATCAGCTCATCGCCGTGCATCCGCCCGAATACCTTGACTTCCTCGCCCATGCTGCGGCCGCCTGGGCCGCCCTGCGGAGCGCCGGACCGGAAGTGGTTGCCAATACCCATCCGGCGCCGGAGATGCTCGCCAATGGCGCGCAGCCGGGCACGCATGTGGTCGGCCAGGCGGGGTGGTACATGGCGGATGCCGCTTGCCCGATCGGGGAGGGTACCTGGGAGGCGGCGCTTGCCGCGGCCGGATGCGCGCTCGCGGCCGCCGCCGAAACGGCGGCCGGGCGCAGCGCCTATGCGCTGTGCCGCCCGCCCGGGCACCACGCTTACGCGGCACGGGCCGGGGGCCATTGCTACCTGAATAACGCCGCGCTGGCGGTGGAGGCGTTGCGGGCGGCAGGAGCGAGCCGGGTTGCGACCCTCGATATCGACAGCCATCACGGCAACGGCACGCAGGGAATCTTCTGGGAACGCGGCGATGTGCTGACCATTTCCGTCCATGGCGACCCGACCCACTACTACCCCTGGTTTGTCGGCCATGCCGGGGAGCGGGGCGCCAGGGCGGGCGAGGGGCTGAACCTGAACCTGCCGCTGGCGATCGGCACCGGCGATGACGGCTGGCTGGAGGCGATTCGCCAAGGTATCGCCGCCATCGAGGCGTTCCGCCCGGATGCCTTGGTGGTTCCCCTCGGCTTCGATGCCTCGGAGGATGAACCGCTGAACGCGCTGGCGGTCACCGAGGCGGGGTTTGCCCGGGCTGGCGCTCTGATCGGCGCGCTCAAGCTGCCAACCACCATCACCCAGGAGGGCGGCTACAACACCGCGGTGCTGGGGCCGCTGCTGGCGCGCTTTCTCGGCGCCTGGGGGAATGCCTGATGGCCAGTCCGCTGATACTCGACACCCATATCGATATCCGTTGGCCCGATCCGCCGGACCCGGTTGGCGAGACGCCGCAGCAGGTCGATTTTCCGAAGATGGCGCGGGGCGGTATGCACGCCGCGGTCTTCATCGCCTATGTGCCACAGGGCAAGCGGGACCCGGCCGGGCACGCCGCGGCGGGGGAACGCGCCGAAGCGATGCTGCGGCATATCCGCACCCGCGCCGATGGTGCGGCCCGCCGCTTCTGCAGCACGGCCGCCGAGGTCGAGGCGGCGCATGCGGCCGGCGCCCAGGTGGTGCTCTCAGCGGTTGAGAACGGCTATGCGATGGGTCATGACCTCTCGGCCATCGGGCGTTGGCGGGCACTCGGCGCGATCTATCTGACGCTCACCCATAACGGCCACAACGACCTCTCCGACAGCGCCATTCCGCGCAAGGAGCTGGGCGATTCGGTGGCTGAGCATCATGGATTGTCGCCGCTCGGCCGGGAGGCGGTGGCAGCGCTGAACGCGGCCGGCGTGCTGGTTGATGTCAGCCATGTCTCGAAGGCCGCCATGCTGCAGGCCGCCGAATGCTCTCGCGTGCCGGTGGTGGCGACGCATACCGCCTGCCGGGCCCTCTGCGACCATCCGCGCGGCATCGACGACGCGCAGCTCGATATGTTGAAGTCGACCGGCGGGTTGGCCCAGATCACCGCCGTACCGGGCTTCCTGATGAAGGTGGCGGAGAAGCAGAAGAATCCTGCGGGCGTCGAGGCCATGGCCGATCATGTCGATCACGCGGTACGGCGCATCGGCATCGAGCATGTCGGCCTGTCCTCGGATTTCGATGGCGGCGGCGGGGTCGCCGGCTGGAATAACGCCGCCGAAACGCCGGCGCTGACTGCTGCCCTCGCCGCCCGTGGCTACGGGGCGCGCGAGTTGGGTCTGCTCTGGTCGGGCAATTTCCTGCGACTGATGCGCCGGGCCGAGGCCTTCGCGGCCGGCTGAGGGGGTCAGCCGACCTCCATCGGCAGCGTCTGGTCCGGCGCCCATTCATTGAGCGAGGCGTCATAAACCCGCACCCGATCATGCCCGAGCATGATAAGGGCAAGGGCATCAGCCGTCGCCGCGATGCCGCCACCGCAATAGAGGATCACCTCGCGGTCCAGCGCGCCCACCGCGCCAAGCCGGTGGCGGAGTTCCTCGGGCGGCAGGAAGCAGCCGGTCGCGGGGTCCAGCAGGTCGCCCGCCGGCAAGTTCAGGCTGCCAGCGATGCGCCCTGGGCGGCCGTAATTGGTTGGGCCGCCGCCGGTGTGTTGCGCGGCCGAGAGCGCGTTCAGCGTGCAGACCGCCGGATTGCCCATCGCCGCCTGCACCGCGACCTTGTCGGCCATCAGGTTGCGCACCTGCCGCACGGTGAAGTCGCCGGCCAGTCGCGCCGTCCCGGTCCCGGTCTCGACCGGCCGACCCTCGCGCGCCCATTTGGCGTAGCCACCATCCAGCACCGCCGCGTTGTCGTGGCCGAACTCGCGCAGCAGCCACCAGACCCGGCTTGCCCACCAGAGATTGCCGGTGGAATAGGTGACCACCCGGGTGGTGTTGGAGATGCCGAAGCGGCGCATGGCGGCGGCGAAATCTGCCGGGCTTTGCCGCATGAAGCGGATCTTCGCCTGCTGATCCGAGAGATCGCGCGAGACATCGATAAACTGCGCGCCCGCGATGTGGCTGCGCTCGAACTCGGCGCGGCAGGGCACCACCTCGTAGGTGATCTCCGGCTTCGGGACGAGGTTGATGGTGCAATCCAACACCACCACGCCAGGATCCTGTAGGTGCTGGGCGAGCCAATCGGTGCCGACCAGGAATTCGGGATGCGCGAAGCCGGTCATGGCTCAGTGCCCCGGGGCCAGTTCGGCCAGCTCGATCAGCACATTGCCAGTCGCCGACGGGTCGAGGAACACGATCTTCGAGCCGCCATGCCCAGTCCGCCAGGTCTCGCTCTGCAGCTTTACCTTCTTGGCCTTCAACTCCGCGATCGCACCCTCGATGTCGTCGACCTCAAAGCAGATGTGAAACAGGCCGGTGCCTTTTTCGCCGATCCATTGGGTGACGCCGCTGTCCGGTCCGGTGCCCTCCAGCAGCTCGATGTAGGTCTCACCCACCGGCAGCATGGCGAGCTTGGTCTGGCCGATCGTTTCCTCGTATTCGAGCTCAAGGCCAAAGGTATCCCGCATCAGACCCAGCGATTGGCGGATGCTGTCGACAGCGATGGCGATGTGCTCGACACGTTTGATCTTCATGCTGGCCTCCCCCGGGGTGTTTCCGGACTAAGACTAGCTCAGCCGCAGGTGACGTCCACCACCCGCCCCTCTTGGATCAGCACCGTCGCGCGTTCCTGACGGTAATCCTTGGTCAGCGGTGCGCCTGGGGCGGCGATGCGGACCAGGCGGACGCCCGGCATTGTCTCTAGCGCGGCGATGGCTGCGGGCTCGGTCAGGCCGATCAGCCTGGGAAAGTCCCGTTCATGGGCCGCGCAACGCGGCGCCTGGGCGCTTGCCTCACGCGTCAACAACACGCTGAGCAGGAGCAGGGCGGCCCTAGACAAGTGTCGTCAGATCCTGGAACCAGTGCTGCGCCTGGACATACCCCTTCACGCTGCGCGCCGCCACGTGGGGATTGGTGTCGTGCACCACGAATACCAGCAGGGCCTGATCCACCACCCGCTCATGCACCTTGGCCATCAAGGTGTCGACCTCGGTCGGGTTGAAGGTGTTCAGCGCGGTGTCGATGAGCTTGTCCGTTTCGGCATCCTTGTAGTGGCTCCAGTTCACGCCGGTCGGCGAGATCTGGTTCGAGTGGAAGAAGCGGATCAAGGCATAGAGCGGGTCGGAGGTAACATAGGCGACGTTATTGGCCGACACGCCGTTGCTGCGGGCGAGTTCGCCAGCTGCACCCTGCCGCCAGCAGGTATAGAGCACCTCCAACTCGACGGGGACGAGTTCGAGCTCGATCCCGGCTTCGCGCCAGCTTGCCTGGATGTATTCGTTGATCGGCATGGAGAGCATCTGGCCGCTGCCGCCGGTGGCGACCAGGAACTTGGTCTTCAGCGGGCTGCCCTTGCTGAAGCCAGCCTCGGCAAGCAGTTTGCGCGCCGCATCCATGTCGTACTTCACTTGGAATGCCGGCTTGCCGAACCAGGGGGAAGACGGATCGACCACGCCCGCGGCGGGCTTGGCGAGGCCGTTCATCAGCGCCACCACTTCCTCTCGATTGATCGCCAGGTTGGCGGCGCGGCGCAACCGAAGGTCGCGCCAAGGCGAGCCTTCCAGCAAGCTGAGGTGATAATTCCAGACATGCGGCGTGACGTTTTCGATCAGCCGCATGCCGCCGGCCTTCAGCCGCGGCACCAGGTCTGGCGCCGGGGTTTCGATGAAGTCCACCTGACCGGTGAGCAGCGCGTTCGTGCGTGTCACCGCATCCGGCGCAACCATCAGGATGATCCGATCGACCTTCGGCAGGCGGGCCTTGTTCCAGTAATCAGGGTTCCGCACCAGTTCGGCGCTGGCCCGCGGTGTCAGCCTAGCCAGGCGGAAGGGGCCGGTGCCGGAGGGTTCCTGCGCGAAGCGTTCCCAGCTCCGGCCCAGCTTCTCGTACTGCGCCGGGGAGGAGATCAGGAACCAAAGCATCTGGTAGGGAAAGATAGAATCGACCGTCTTGGTGGTAACCTCGACCGTCGTGGCGTCGAGCTTCCTCCAGGCCGCGACGCTCGGCAGGCGGGGACGGACCTGGGCGGCTTGTCGGTTGTCGAAATGCGGCGCCTGCGGATTCAGCACTTTCTCGAAATTCCAGATCACCGCATCGGCATCGAAGGCCGAGCCGTCGTGAAAGGTGACGCCCGGGCGGAGCTTGAACACCCATTTCTTGCGGTCGGCCGGATCGGCCTCCCAGCTCGTGGCCAGGCCGGGGAGCAGCTTGCCTGGCCGGTCGGCGACATCCATTTCCCAGGCCACCAGCGGGTCGTAAAGCGTGTAGCCGGTGAACTGATAGGCCCCGGCGCCGCGGTCCGGCTGGCCGGTGGTCTGCGGGATATCGGCCATGGAGATGCCGTAGCGCAGCACGCGCTCGGCCTGGGCGGCGGCGTGGGAGCTGGCCCAGGGGCTTGGCATGCCGGGCAGGGTGGCAAGGCCGGCGGCGCCCATCAGGGCGCGACGAGGAAGGGTCATGGCGGGGTCCCGGTGCGAAGGAAGGTTCGGCGGTTGGCCGACCTGTTTACGCAAACCCCGTGCCGCCGCAGACGCTAGCCGGGGCGGCCGCGATTGACAGCCGCCCCCTGGCGTGGCGAGGTCTTCGGATGGAGAAGATCATCCCAACCGGCGGCGCAATGGGTGCCGATGTGCGCGGCCTGGACCTTGCGCAGCCGCTCGATGACGCCTGCTTCGCCCGGCTGCTGCGGGCGCTGGGAACCCATGGCGTGCTGCGTTTCCCGGCACAGCGCCTGACCGCAGCCCAGCTGCGCGATTTTTCCTGCCGCTTTGGACCGATCCAGCGGGGCGTCGCTGACCGCTTCCGTGACCCGTCGGTGCCCGAGGTCGGCATCCTGTCGAATATCCGCCGCGATGGTCAGCCGATCGGGCTGGCCGATGCCGGCCAGGATTGGCACACGGATATGAGCTACACCGCGACGCGGGGCTTCGTGAACGTGTTGTATGCGGTCGAGGTGCCGATGCGCGACGGCCGGCCCTTGGGCGATACCGTATTTGCCAATATGCAGGCCGCCTATGCGGCGCTGCCGCCCGCCATGCAGGCACGGATCGCCGGCCTGACCGCCACGCATGACTTCAACGTCTTTTGGGAACGCATGCGCGCCCGCCCCGGCAGCGTCCGGGCGGCGCTGACGCCAGCCCAGCGCGCAAGCCGCCCGCCGGCCGTCCACCCCCTGGTGTTGCAGCACCCGATCAGCGGCCGCCCGGTGCTCTACTGCAATCCGGGCTACGCCGAACGCATCAACGAACTGCCGGACGCTGAGGGGCAGGCCTTGCTTGAGACGCTGTTCGCCCATCAGTTGCAGCCGGAATTCCAATGGGCGCATCGTTGGACGGTGGGCGACGTGCTGATCTGGGACCATCTCGGTACCCTGCACAACGCGATCGCCGACTACGCGCCGGACGAGCACCGGCTGATGCTTCGGTGTCAGGTGATGGCCGGCAGCATCTTCGATCCGGCGTTCCAGCAACGTTGGCTACAGGCGGCCTGATCCATGCGCATCGTCAGCTTTACCACGGCCAAGGGCGCGTCCTACGGCCTCGTCTCCGGTGAGGGGATTATCGAGGCGGGCGGGCGGTTGCCCTTTGCCGATGTCTCGGCGCTGCTGGCCGCCGGGGCGCTGCCGCAGCTCGCCGCCTTGGCAGGCCGCGCGCCCGATCTGGCATTGGCCGATATCCGCTACCTGCCGGCGGTGCCGAACCGGGGGCGCAAGGTGCTGGCGGTGGGGCTGAACTACCGCGCCCATGTCGCCGAGGCGCCAGGGCGCGATGTGCCGGAGAATCCGCGCATCTTCGCCCGCCTGGCCGATACCGTGATCGGCCATGGTGAACCGCTCTGGCTGCCGCCCAACTCCGGGCATTTCGACTACGAGGGCGAACTCGCGGTCGTCATCGGCAAGCCGGGCCGGCGCATCTCCGCCGCCGCGGCGCTGGACCACGTGGCGGCCTATACCATTTTCAATGATGGCAGCCTGCGCGACTATCAGAAGCACAGCGTGACCGCTGGCAAGAACTTCCCGCATACCGGCCCGCTCGGCCCGTGGCTGGTCACCGCCGACGAAATCCCCGACCCCGGCGCGCTGACGCTAGAGACGCGGGTGAACGGCGAACGGCGGCAGCACACCAGCACCGCCGACATGATCCTGAACGTCGCGCAGCTGATCGCCTATATCTCCGAATGGACGCCTCTCGCGGCCGGCGATGTCATCGCCACCGGCACGCCCGAAGGGGTGGCCCATGCCCGCAAGCCGCCGCCCTGGCTGCGGCCCGGCGATGTGGTGGACATCAGCATCAGCCGCATCGGCACCTTGCGCAATCCGGTGATCGCGGAGCCTGCGTGATCCGCCGCCGCGTTCTCCTCGGCGCGGCGTTGGCCAGCCCGGCGCTGGCGCAGCCCGGCTGGCCGCAGCGCAGCGTGCGGATCGTCGTTCCATTCCCCCCTGGCGGTTCGAACGACGTCATCGCCCGCCCGCTGGCGGATCGGCTGCAGGCGCGTCTGGGCGTACCGGTGGTGGTCGAGAATCGCGGCGGCGCGGGCGGGGCGATCGGTGCCGGGGTGGTCGCCCAGGCGCCGCCCGATGGCCATACGCTGCTGGTTACCTCCAGCTCCTTCGCCACCTCCGCAGTGTTGCAGAAAACGCCCTGGGACGCCGAGGCCAGCTTCGAATGCGTTGCGCTGCTCGCCAGGGCGCCCTTTTTCGTCATGGTCAACCCGGCTTTTCCGGCCGGCACTTTGGCCGAGCTTGTCGCGCTGGCCAAAGCCAAGCCAGGCGGTATCGACTATGCGTCGAGCGGCACCGGCGGGATCAACCACTTCGTTACCGAGGGCTTCTGCCAGGCTGCCGGCATCCGGATGAACCAGATCCCCTATCGGGGGACCGGCCCGGCGGTGATCGATCTGGTCGCAGGTACGGTGCCCTTGCTGATCACTACGGTTGCCAGCGCCCGCGCCCCGCTCGGTGAACGGCGGCTAAGGGTGCTGGCTGCCACCGGCCCGGGCGGCGGCTTACCACCGGAACAGCCACCGGTGCCTACGCTGAAGGAACTCGGGATCGATTTCGAGGTGCTGATCTGGTGGGGCCTGCTCGCGCCGCGCGGCCTGCCGCCGGAGGTGCGGGCCAGTATCAACGCCGCCGCCAACGCCGCCCTGGGCGATGCTGGCCTGCGCCGGGTCTTCGATGCCGAGGGGGCGGAACCCTCCCCCGCCCCGCCCGAGGTGATGAGCGCGCTGCTGCGGAGCGATCTCGCCCGCTGGCGCGCCGTCGCAGTGGCGGCCAATATCACCGCCGAATGAGCGATCAGCCCGTCCGGCGCCGCCGCGCCTTCGACCCCGCCGCGACTGGCGCGCTGCATGGCCTGCGTGTGGTCGATCTCTCCCGGCTAGTGGCCGGCAATATCCTCACCAAGGTGTTGGCCGATCACGGCGCTGCGGTGATCAAGGTTGAACCGCCGGAGGGCGATAGCCTGCGCGCCTGGCGGATTAAGGGCATCTCCACCACCTGGAAGACCCTTTGCCGCAACAAGTTCTCGACCTGCCTCGATCTCCGCAACCCAGCGGCGATCGCGGTGGTCAAGCAGCTGGTCGCCGAGGCGGCGATCTTCTGCGAGAGTTTTCGGCCCGGCGTGCTGGAGGCGATGGGCCTGGGTCCTGAGGTCCTGCATGCGATCAACCCCGCTCTGGTCATCGTGCGGATCAGTGGCTGGGGTCAGGATGGCCCGTATCGTCACAAGCCGGGTTTCGGCACTCTAGTTGAAGGCTATTCCGGATTCGCTGCGGTAAATGGCTTTGCTGACCGCGAGCCCGTTCTGCCGCCAATGTATATGGCTGATGGCTATGCCGGGCTGTACGGCGCCGCTACCGCCATGATCGCGCTACGCCATGCCGAGGCAACCGGGCAAGGCCAGGTGATCGACCAGAGCCTGTTCGACCCGATCCACCTGATGATGGAGCCGCAGCACGCGAATTTCGCGCTGACCGGCCAGTTGAAACCGCGCACCGGGAGCCGCAGCACCAATGCCGTACCGCGCAACGCCTATCGCACGCGCGATGGTGGCTGGGTCTGTCTTTCTGCTTCGACGCAGGGGATGACGGAGAAGCTGCTGCGGTCGATCGGGCGGGCGGAGTTGATCGAGGATCCGCGCTTCCGCACCAATGCCGACCGTGTGCGGCACGGGACCGAGTTGGACACGATCATCGCCGGCTACATCGCTGAGCGGACGCTGGCCGAGACGCTCGCGCATTTCGACGCCGCCGGCGTCACCATCGGCCCGATCATGGATGCCGGCCTGCTGGCCGAGGATCGCTATACCGCCGAGCGGGAGGCAGTGATCGAGGTTCCGGATGCCGAGATGCCAGGCGGCTGGCTGCCAACTCATGGTCTGGTCCCGCGACTTTCGGCAACACCAGGCATCCTGGCCCGGCCGGCACCCGGGCTGGGTGAGCACAACGCCGCCCTGCTGCGCCCGCTGCTTGGCGCCGAGGAGTTTGACCGGCTGAGCGCCTCGGGCGTGATCCGAGCCGGCTGACCCGGCTTGCAGCGGCTGGAAATTTCGGTCAGGTCTTGGTCTCGGAGGAGGGGACGGCAATGGAACTGGGGAACCATCGGGAGAGCCGCAATATCGAGGACCGACGTGGCCAACGCGGCGGCATCAGTCGGCCCGTCGCCGTCGGCGGTGGGATCGGGACCGTCCTGTTGATCGTCCTCGCGCTGTTCCTTGGCTTGGATCCGCGGGCACTGGTCGGCAATATCTCGGCGCCGGCCCCGGTGAGCCAGCAGCAACCCCTCTCGCCAGCCGAGCAGGAAGGCCAGCGCCGCTTCGTGTCGCAGATTCTCGCCACGACCGAGGACGCCTGGGGGCAGATCTTCCAAGCCGGCGGCAAGCGTTACCAGCCGCCCAACTTGGTGCTTTATTCCGGTGTCACCCAATCCGGCTGCGGCGTCGCCCAGGCGGCAACCGGGCCGTTTTATTGCCCGGCCGACCAAAAAGTCTATTTGGATACCGCCTTCTTCCGTGACATGGAACGCAAGCTGGGCGCACCGGGCGAGTTCGCCCGCGCCTACGTCATTTCCCATGAAATCGGCCATCACGTGCAGAACCAGCTTGGCATTTTGCAGCAGGTCGAGCGCGCCCGCCGCGGTATGTCTGAGGCCGAGAGCAACCAGTTTCAGGTCCGCGTGGAGTTACAGGCCGATTGCTTCGCCGGCGTCTGGGCAGCGACTACGCAACGCAACCGACCGATGCTGGATGAGCGCGATATCGAGCAAGGGCTGAATGCCGCGGCGGCGGTCGGTGACGACCGCTTGCAGCGTCGCAGCCAGGGCGTCGTGGTCCCGGAAAGCTTCACTCACGGCACTTCGGCCCAGCGGGTGCGCTGGTTCCGGGTTGGCTTGGAGAGCGGCGATATCCGCCGCTGCGACACCTTCAACGCCGAGCGCGTCTGAGGCGCAGATGCGCCGACTTGCCGCAAGGTTCAGGGAGGGAAGTTGATGGAGACCCTGTTGCCGATCGCGGCGCGCGCCGGCGCCTTGCTGAAGGCCCGGTCAGAAACTGTCGCCGTGGCCGAAAGTGCCACCGGCGGGCTGGTTGCCGCTGCCTTACTCGCCGTGCCGGGGGCCTCGGTCTATTTCCTCGGCGGCGGTGTCCTCTACACCCGAGCGGCGCGAAGCACGCTGTTCGGGATCCCGGTCGAGACGCTGCGGTCGACGCCCGGTGCTTCCGAGGCCATGGCGGTGCTGCTCGCCGAGGGGGCACGGACCCGGCTTGGCGCCGTCTGGGGCCTGGGCGAGGCGGGGGCGGCCGGCCCAAGTGGCAATAGGTATGGCCACCATGCCGGGCATGGCGTCTTCGCCGTGGCCGGCCCGGTCAGCCGTGCTGGAACGATCGAGACCGGGCACGGCGATCGGGTTGGCAATATGCGCCGCTTCAGCGAGGCGCTGTTGCAGATGCTGGTGGCGTGCCTGGAGGCGGCGCCGGCTCAGAAATAGCCGAGCGCCATGATGCCGTCCGGGCCGAGATCTTCGCCGGCCAGCTTCCGCCCGATCAGGTCCCGCAACGTCTCTGACGCACCGCCACCGAGCGAGCCGTAGCGCGCCCCGCGATAGAGGCGGGAGACGGGATACTCATCGGTGAAGCCAAACCCGCCGTGTAACTGCACACCCTCGTTGGTGACGCGGATCGCCATCTCGTTGCAGAAGATCTTCGCAGTGGCGGCCAGGAAGGGATCGGGGAAGGGGTTGGCGGTCCAGCAGGCCCGATAGAGCAGACCGCGGGCAGCCTCGATATCCTTGTACATATCCGCGAGCTTCCAGCGCGCGCCCTGGAAATCGCCGATCGGCTTCTTGAAGATCGTCCGGTCGCGGACGTAGCGGATGGTCTCGTCGAAGGCGCCCTCGGCAAGGCCCAACGAGATCGCCGGGTTGAGGCAGCGTTGGGTGTTGAAGGCGCTGAGTAGCCGCTTGAAGCCATCCTCGCGGATGACGAGGTTCTCAAGCGGGAGTTCGACGTCGTTGAACTGCACTTCATGCAGGTTCTCGCCGCCCATGGTGTGGTAGGTGCCGGTCACCTCCAAGCCTGGGGTCCCACGCTCGATCAGCACGCACCCAATGCCCTCACGTCCCGGCTTGCTGTCGATGCGGGTGAAGACGATGAACATCCCCGCCTCCTCGGCGCGGCTGATCAGTGTCTTGACGCCGTTCACCACGACGCGGTCGCCCTTGATGACGGCATTGGTCCGATAGTTGGCGACATCGGTGCCGGCATGCGGCTCTGTCATGCAGATCGAGAGGATGCAGTCGCCGGCCACGACCGCCGGCAGAATGCGGCTGCGAATGGCTTCCGGGGCGTATGTGGCGATGACCCGGGTCTGTACCCCGGCTTCGCCGAGCACCGCCATGGCGGTCGGGTAGCAGACCTTGGCGATCTCCTCGAGGATCAGCGCCGTCTCGAACACCGGCAGGCCGAGGCCGCCGTATTCTTCCGGTACCGTCATCCCGAGCACGCCGAGACCGGCGAGCTCCTTGATGTTCTCCCAGGGGAAGGTGCCGTCCATCCAGCCCAGGGCGCGGCTGCGGAAATTGCCCTGTGCTAGCTCGCGCACACTGGCGACGAGCTGGCGCTGGGTCTCACTCAGGCGGAATTCCATTTAGGCTCTCTCTCGCAGTCGGTCGGGCGTTATCGCCCGCGGCCTGGATCAGCCGCGGAATTGCGCGCCGGCATCGACATCGATGGTCGTGCCGGAGAGATAGCCCCCGCGCGGGCTGGCGCAGAATACGGCGAGTTCGGCGATCTCCTCCGGCTTGCCTGCGCGCCCGAGCGGCAGGCCAGCCAGCATTTCCTCCCACCGGCTCTCGTCGCCGAACTTGGTCTTTGCCCGGCTCTTTGACAGGGTGATGATCCGATCGGTCATCGTCGCACCTGGGGCGATGCCCATCACCCGCACCCCGCTATCCGGCGACCGGCCGCCGAGCGCGCCGGTGAAGGCGATCAGCGCGGCGTTGCCGGCGGCACCGCAGATGTAGTCGGCCCGTGGCGCCCGACCGGCCATGCCGATGATATTGACGATAACGCCCGCGCCCTTGGCCTCCATCTCCGGCATGTAGAGCTGGCAGAGATGGATGTAGCCAAAGACTTTGAGCTGCCAGGCGTGTTGCCACCGGGCGATGTCGATATCCGTGATGGTGCCGCCCGGAATGGCCCCGGCATTGTTCACCAGCACGTCGATCTGGGGATGCGCCTTGTGGAGCGCGGCCCGCGCCGCAACCTCGCCGAGGTCGCCCGCGAAGCTTGCCACCTGCACATTGTGTCGGCCGCGAATGGCGCCGGCTGCGGTATCGAGCGAGGCTTGGTCGCGCGAGGCGAGAATGAGGTCGCAGCCTTCCGCGGCGAAGGCATGGCCGCAAGCGAGGCCGATGCCCTTCGAGCCGCCGGTGATGAGTACGCGCTTGCCGCGCAATTCCATTTCCATCCGAGTATCCTCCCCCTAGGTGAGCGAGACTATCGGTCGCCTGCCCGAACAGGGCAAGCCGCCGGCAGCGGGTCAGTCTACAGGCGTGGTGCAATACCGGCGACGCCGGTTGCCTGTTCAAGCTGAGTGAGCGCCAGCAGAAAGGCGTAGCGGGCCTGGTTCGCCTGCAGGCGAGTGGCGTTCAACGTGCGCAGCGCATCCATCACCTCGAGCAGGCTGCGCCCACCCGCGAGGTAAGCAGCCTCGGTGCTCCGATAGGCCTCCTCGGCGCGGGTCATCGCGCCACCGGTATAGAGGCGGAGCAATGCCAGCGACTGCTCGTAGGCAGCCCAGGCGATGGCATAATCTGCTTTCGCCTGCAGCAGCGAGGCGCGCGCCTGCGTTTCGGCCTGGGCCTGCTGGGCGGAGGCGATGCCGACATTCCCCTCCACGATCCGCCGGGTGAAGATCGGAATGCTGAGATTGAGTTGGAACTGGTTGACGCCGTGGACGACGTTGCCGGTTGTAGTCGTCGGCAGGTCCTGCGAAATGCGCGAGCGGCTCCAGCCGGTGTTCACGGTCACATCGCGGGACCGGGCGGCTTCGGCCAACAGACGGTTCTGGCCGGCGGCGGCGGCCAGGCGGGTGGCAGCGACGACATCCGGCCGGTTCGGAATGCCCTGCGCCAGTTCCTCCCGTCCGATGCCGAGTTCGGGCAACTGCTCGAAGCGTCCGCGAACATCGAAGGCGACCGGTGACAGCACAAGTTGCACCGTGGTCGGCGCATTGGCGGGGGAGGGCTGGCCGGTCCGCCGCTCGGCCCGGCGATGCGGCTCGACCAGGGCCGGGACGGGGGCGGGCGGCGGCCCCAGGGACGTTGTCGCCGGCAGGGTGATGCCCATGCCGCGAAGCGTCCCGGCGCCGGCCTCGAACTGCGCGGGATCGGATGCCAGCTGCGCCGCCAGGGCGGCGATTGCCGCGGCATAGGCCTGGGCGTTGCCGGTGACGTCACTTTCGAAGGCAAGGCGGCTGGCCTGAAAGCGCAGCAAATCGCCCTCGGGAATCGCCCCGTCCTTGAGCTGGCGCCGTAGCAACCCCTCCGTGCGGTCGAGGCTGCCGCGGTTGCCCAAGGCCACTTCCAGATTGGCGCGCGCCAGCAACGCGCTGAGAAAACTCTGCCGCAGCTGGAACAGTTGTCCCCGGACGGTCTCCAGCACCTGCACCTCGGCAACGCCGATCTGCGTTTCGGCAACCCGGGTGCGCAGCGTCCGTTTGCCACCGCGTTCAACCAGGATCGAGAGGCCGGCGAAGATATTGTTGGTTGGCGCGAAGACCCGTGCGCCCTGGAAACTCTGCTGATTCGTCTCAGAGAACTGGCCGATCGTATTGCCGACGCTCAGGGTCGGCGGCGGCATGGAGGAGTTCACCAGCCGCTGCGCCCAGGCGGCATCGATCCCGCGCCTGGCGGCGATGACCGCCAGATTCTGGTCGAGCAGCATCTGCTCGGCCATTGGCAGGGTGAGAGTGGTGGTGCCTTTACCGACCGGTAGCGGCGAGGTGCCGAGGGCGGGAGATGCGGGCGCCTGGGCGGTAGGGGCACGCGCGGGGGGAGGCGATCCGGGGCGGTTCGACTGTTGGGCCCAGCCAGGTCGGGGGAGACCTAGTATCAGCGCGAGCGCGAGGACAGCGGCGCCCCGCGCCGCCATTATCGGCGCCACGGCACGGCCATGCGTTCCACCCGGCCCTGGCACGGCCATCTGCTGCGGCCTGCCCATGGCTGCTTCAATCGATGCGCGCGGCACGGTCGACGAAGAGCGCGCCACCGGTCACGACACGCTCGCCCGGCTTCAACCCATCCAGCACTTCGATCATGTCGCCCGAGCGGATGCCGGGATCGATCTGGCGTAGCATGAAGCGATTGCCGTCGAGCGCCACCCAGACGCTGGCATTCGCACCGCGAAAAATCAGGGCATTTGCCGGCACCGCGACCGCTCGCTGCCCGGTGCCGACAGCGATACGGAATGTTGCGAACATCTCGGGTTTCAGCAGATGCCCGGGGTCCTGGACCTCCGCCCGCACGGTCATCCGCCGAGTGGTCGGGTCGAGCCCGGCAGCCACTGTGGCGATCCTCGCATCGAAGGTTTGGCCAGGCAGGGCGCCCACAGTGACTTGCACCGGCTGTCCCGGCTTGATCAAGGGGGCATCGACTTCGCGCACCGCAGCGACCAGCCACATGGTGGAGAGATCGGAAATCACATAGACCGGATCGGCGGCACCGCTGGAGAGCCACTGCCCGGGCCCGACCTGCCGCTTGGTCACCGTACCGCTGATCGGCGCAAGCACGGGCACCACCGCATCCACCTGTCGGGTCTGCTCGATCCGGGTGACCTGGGCCGGCGAACGACCGAGCACCCGCATCTTGTCCCGGGCTGCGGCAAGCGACGCCTCGGCAGTGCGCTGATCAGCGATCGCCTGGGCGGTGGCGAGGCGGGCCTGCTCGACATCGCGTTGCGAGGCAGCACGGGCGCCGAACAGGCTATTCTGCCGGGCTTCCTCTCGGCGCGCCTGTTCGAGCGCGACCCGCGCCTTGGCCAGTCCGTCCGAGGCCGAGAGCAGGTCATTGGCAGCCGCCGCCAGGTCGGTGGTCTCGATCTCGAACAGCACCTCGCCGGCTTTCACCTCCTGGCCCAGCCGGGCGAGGGCCCGGACGACGCGGCCGTTGTAGGGGCTGAAAACCGGGGTCGAGCGGTCCTCGTTGTAGGTGATCCGGCCCTCGGCGACGCGCTCTGCGCGGAAATCCATCTGGTGTAGGTCTTCGATGCGCAGCGCTCGCATCTCGGCGTCTGAGAGTCTGAACTCTCCGGGCGCCACAGGTTCCGTCACCGCCGCGACCGGAGTCGGCTGCACCACTTCCCGGCCCTGGCTGAAATACCAATACGACCCAGCCGCCAGGATCGCAGCAAGGCCAACGAGAACCGACCACCGCCTGGGCGCTGGCGGCGGGGGTTCGGGTGCCGGCGCACTTGGCGTGGCAGCCGCTGCCGCGCCGTGCCCGAGACCGCGTATCGCAGCGCCCTCGGTGGGCCGCTTAGCCTCGGGGCTAACCTGAGGCGGGTGCATGACGTTCATACGGGTCCTGTCATCCATCGCCTCGCGGCCGCCCTGCCAGTACCGCGCATGGCCCCCCGGTGGGTGGCCCTAGCCCGAACGTTGGTAAGGTGACATGCCGAAGGTTACCGCCAGATAGCGCGAAACCTGAATCCTTCGAAAGCGGCAAGTTGCTTACAAATGGTCTCGGCGGGTCGCCGCGAGGTATCGGGCTGTGCGCTACCCGGACTTGAGAAAGATCCGTTCGGCTGGAATCATCTGAACGGATCTTTCTCTAGAAAACACAATAACCAGAGTAAGTTATCTGCGTTGAGGCGAATCACCTTGTGATCCATCTCAACGCAGCCCGCGCTAGATCAGCAATTCGATCAGGAAGGGTCCGGGACGGGCGAAGGATTGCGCCAACAAGTCGCCGCAGGCTTCCAGCGTGCTGGCCTGCGCGGCCTCCACCCCCATGGAATTGGCCAATTTGACCCAGCCGATATCGGGATTGCCGAGATCGAGCATATCGAGCGCCGTGCGTCCGGGGTTCGCCCCGACATTTTGGTATTCGCCCAGCAAGATCTGGTACTTGCGATTGGACAGCAACACCGTCGTCACCGGCAGCTTCTCCCGCGCCTGGGTCCAGAGCGCCTGCGGCGTATACATTGCTGAGCCATCGGCCTGCAGCGCGATCACGCGCCGCCCCGGTGCCCCGATCGCCGCGCCCACCGCGACCGGCGGGCCATAGCCGATGGCGCCGCCGCAATTCTGTAGCCAATCATGCGGTGGGGCAGCGTAGGTCATCGGGAAGAAGCCTCGGCCATAGGTCACCGATTCGTCGACGATGATGCTCTCCTCCGGCATCAGCGCGCCGACCAGGCTGGCGAGGCCCTCCGGGCTTAAGGCCCCACGCGGCGCGCTGGGCCGGGGCCCAGGATCGGCGATTGGCGCTGCCGGCGCGCCAAGTTCCTCGGCGAGGGCGGCGAGTGCCGCTTCGGCATCCTGCTCCAGCCTCGCCAGCGTGTGCAGCTCGCAGCTCGGCGGCCAGAAGCGGCTTGGCTTGCCCGGATAGCCGAAGAAGCCGATCGGCTCCTTGGCATTAACCAGGATCAGGTGCTCGACGCCCGCCAGCGCCTGCACCGCCAACTCGTTCACATAGGGCACGCGGTCGAGCGCGAGGCGGCCGCGGCCGCGCTGAATGCGGGCGTTCGAGCCTTCGGCAAGCAGCCGGCAGCCGGTTTTACTGGCGATCCGCTGCAACTGCTTTTGCGCCCCTTCCCGCAGCGCAGCCCCGCCGACCAGCAGCATGACATTGCGCTTCTCGCGCAGCACGCGCGCGGCGTTGCGGATGGCGTGCGGGTCGGCGTGCGGTACTGCCGGCACCGAGAGGGGCGACGCGACCACCCCGCCCTCATTCCAGGAGCTGTCGGAGGGAAGGATCAGCGTCGCCACCTGACCAGGCGAGGTGCGCGCGGCCTGGATCGCCATCGCGGCATCGATCCCGACATCCTCCGCCCGGGTCGCGGTCCGCACGAAAGCGGACGCGCCGCGCGCCCAGCCTTCCGTATCGGCGGTTAGCGGGGCATCAAACGGCCGATGATAGACGGCCTGGTCGCCGACGATATTGACGATGCCGCTGCGCGCCCGTCGCGCATCGTGCAAACCAGCAAGACCGTTGGCGAGGCCGGGGCCGCAATGCAGCAGGGTGCAAGCGGGCTTTTCGGCCATCCGCCAATATCCGTCGGCGGCACCGGTGACGATGTTTTCCTGCAAGCCGAGGACGCATTTCATGCCGGGAATGCGATCCAGCGCGGCGACGAAATGCATCTCACTGGTCCCAGGGTTGGTAAAACAGACCTCGACCCCGCCGCCGAGCAACGTGTGCACCAGGCTTTCGGCTCCGTTCATCGCGATCCTCCTCCCGTTTCTGCCGGCAGCCTGCGCGGGGCAGCGCCGGGCTGCAAGAGTGCTGGACGCCGGGGCCGGGGGGTGGTCCAGTGGGGGGATGGTTCGTCTTCTCCTCCTCGGCTTTCTCGCTGGTGCCCTTGCCGTCCCCGTCTTCCACCAGGGGGCGGCCTGGCTGCTTTATAACTTTGGCAACGAGATCCCCGCCGTGGTTGGGGTGTTTGGGAAGGTCCCGGCGCCCTTCGCCATGGCACCGACCAAGCCCTTAGGCGTGCCGCAGATCGTCTCCTCCAGCTTCTGGGGCGGGGTCTGGGGCATGGTGACGGCGTTGCTGCTGGGCAGGCTGCGGCCGCCCGCCCTGCTGCTCGGGACCGTCTTCGGCGCATTGGTGCTCACCACCGTGGCGGTGACGCTCGTGCCCTACCTGAAGGGGCTGCCCGGCTGGAATGGAGCGATTCCCTGGCGTGGCCTGCTGTACAACGGCGCCTGGGGTTGGGGCGTCGCGCTCATGCTGCTGAAGCCCTTGAACCTGCGGGCCTGAACCCGACAATAGATCGACCGCCCTGCTTGCTGGCGACAGCGGGTGGGCCGTCCTGATATTGCCTGCTGGAGAGAGGTCCCATGACGACGACGACGCGCTACATCGTCTCCCGCCGGGCGGCGCTTGGCATTGCGGCCGCGCCGGTTTTGGCGGGCCCCTTCCCGGCGCGCAGCCAGCCGCGGCTCGATAAGCTGACCTTTGTTACCAACTGGCGGGCGCAGGCCGAGCATGGCGGCTTCTATCAGGCGCAGGCCGCCGGCCTCTATCGCGCCGCTGGGCTCGACGTGACGCTGACCAGCGGAGGGCCACAAATCAACCCGGCGCAACTGCTGCTGGGCGGGCGGGTCGACATGGCCATGGGAAACGGCATCGTGGCGCTGAATTTCGTGCGCGAAAACATCCCCTTCGTCTGCATCGCCGCGCTGTTCCAGAAGGATATGGCGGTGTTGATCGCCCATCCGGATACCGGCTTTATCCGCTTCGAGGCGCTGGCCGGCCGCACGATCCTGGTCGGTGCCGAAAGCCGCGCCACCTGGTGGCCGTTCCTGGCCAAACGATACGGGCTGCGGGACGAGCAAATCCGCCCGTATACCTTTAATCTGCAACCCTTTCTTGCCGATCGGATGATGGTCCAGCAGGGCTATTTGGGCAGCGAGCCGTACAGCATTGAAAAGGCTGGATTGAAGCCGGCTGTGCTGTTGGTTCACGACGCTGGCTTTGAGAATTACGGCCAGACCATCAATATCGGCACGAAGACCATGACCGAGAAGCGCGATGCTGTGCAGCGCTTTATCGACGCGACCATGACCGGCTATGACCAGTACTTGAAGGGCACCGCCGGCGGCTTCGATACCGCTGGGGCGAACCGGCTGATCCAGACCCAAAACCCAGATATGTCGGACGACCTGATCGCCTTCGGCGTTCGCATGATGAACGAGGCGGGGATCCTGCGTTCGGGAGATGCCGCGACCGGCGGCATCGGGGCGATGAGTGCTGGACGCTGGCAAAGCTTTTATGAGGTGGTCGCCGATGTCGGTGTGCTGCCGAAGCGTCTGGATTGGCAGAAGGCTTTCGACCTCGGCTTCGTCAACAAGGGCGTCGGCCGGTCCTGAAGTAGGCTGGGTTCACCTTCGTTCACGCCGCCCACCAAGGTCCTATACCGGCGGTCAAAGGATTTGGCCGCCGGTATTGGCTTTCACTGGCCCGCAATCGCCGGTCGGAAACCTTCGGTTTCCTGGGCTGCGCGGCACGGGCCGCGGCGCCCATGTGGGTGCTCGGTACGCGGCAAGGCCGCGCGCCCAGGTCTCAGGCCCGGGCAACGTGCCAGGGGTAGGGCGAGGTCCCTTTTAATACGTCCTTCAGGCCGCGATGCGCGGTCTTGATGAAGAACTGGCCGAGCGGCAGTACCGGCGCATTGGTAAAGCTCTCGGTCTGGATCGCTTCGGCGAGACGGTTTTGCTCCGCGCCATTGGTCGCTTGCAGCCATTCCCCGGCCAATTGTTCGACCTTGTCATTGCGGTACCAGCCGAACCAGCCGCGTTCGCCTTGGCCGCGCAACGTCGCATTCACCGCCGGGTTCATGATGGCGATCCCCGGCCACCAAGTGTGAAAGATCGACCAGCCCCCCTGCTCGGGCGGCGCCTTGCTGGCGCGGCGCTGAACCAGGCTGCCCCAGTCGGTCTCGATCAACTCGACATTCATGCCGATTTTTTTCAGCACATCGGCGGTGATCTGGCCGAAGGGGGCGATGGTCGGAAAATCGGTCGGGTTGATGATGACCACCTTCTCACCCTTATAGCCAGCGGCCTGCAGGTCGGCCTTCACTTTGGCAAGGTCGCGCGCCCCGGCCAGCGGATTGCCGGCGGGCGGCACCGCATAGGGCGTGCCGCAAGGCCACATGGATGCGCAGGCCCGCCAAGCCTCCGCGTCGTTGGCGGTCACCGCACGGACATAATCTTCCTGGTTCACCGCACTCAACAGGGCGCGGCGGATCGCCGGGTTATCGAAGGGAGGGTGCAAGGTGTTGAAACGGGCAAAGCCGATATAGCCGAGCGTGTTGGCGATTTCGACCGTGATCGCCCGGTTGCGTTTGAGTGCTGGGATCAGGTCCGCGTTCACCTGTTCCCACCAGTCGATCTCGCCCGATTGCAGGGCCGCCGCTGCGGTCGCACTGTCGGGAATGATGGTCCATTCGATTCGCTCAAAATGGGCGACCTTGCCGCCGGCGGTGCGGCTCGGCGCGCCTGCGCGGGGCACATAGCCTTCGAACCGCGCATAGGCGGTGCGACTGCCTGAGACATAGTCGCCGGGGAGGAAGCGATAGGGGCCGGAGCCCACGATCTCCGTGACCTGTTGGAAGGGATCGGTCTTCGCCAGCCGCTCCGGCATGATGAAGGGCACCACTGAGACGGGCTTGGACAGTGCCTCCAACAGCATCGGAAAGCGATGCTTGAGGCGAATGCGCACGGTACGGTCATCTGCTGCGCCCCATTCCTCAACCGCGGCGCCGACCGATTGGCCGAACGTGTCACGGCGCGACCAGCGGGCGAGCGAGGCCGCGCAATCCTGGGCCCGCACCGGGGTATTGTCGTGGAAGCGCAACCCTTCGCGCAGCCGGATGGTCCAGGTCAGGCCATCGTCGGAGACGCCATGCCCCTCCGCCATCTGCGGTGCGATACGCAAGTCGTCCGTTAAACCGAAGAGTGTGTCGTACACCGTCCAGCCGTGGTTTTCCGTGACCGCGGCGGTGGTCCAGATTGGGTCGAGCGATGTGAGGTTGGCCTGTGGTACAAAGCGCAGCGTGCGCGCCCGGATATCCTGGGCGAGCGAGGGCGTGGCGAGGCTGGCGGTGGTAACGGCAAGCAGGCTACGGCGGCGCATGGTGTTGTTTCCCCCCTGACGCCGGCATGCTGCCATCGCCGTTGCGGGGTAAGGAAGTATTTTAGGCGACGAACCCAGCGAGTTTCGCCGCAAGCGGCCTGCTATGCCGGCCAAAGCGGGAATTGGATCACCGGCAGGCCTTGGCTGGGTTAGGGGCGGGACGACTGGTGGGTGCACAAGGATTCGAACCTTGGACCCGCTGATTAAGAGTCAGCTGCTCTACCAACTGAGCTATGCACCCGCCGGCCAAGGTGACCCCTAACCGAAGCCCAGTTCTTAGCGACCGCGGCGGCTTTGTCCAGCCCCTTGCAGGCCCCTGGTACGAGCGGCTTGAGCGCAGTGTTGATCTGCCCGAAACTCCGGCCGCCGCAAGGAGATGGATCATGGAGTGGGACCGGTTCGATCAGACGGGCGAGTGCGCCCCCCGTGCCCGCCCTTCGTCCCGCCACGCAGGCTTGATCGCCGACCTCAGGCAGGGCGATCGCAACGCCTGGCATCCGTCGGGGCGACGAGCCTGCGATCGCGGCCGGCGGATGAAGGTGGCGGCGTAGTGGTGCGCTTTCCCGATCTTGCCTTCTCCCGCCCCGATGCGGCGACGCTGGCCGCGGCGCGAACAGCGGTGGAGGCACGGCTGGAGGCCGGCGATCTGCCCGGGGCGCTCGCGCTTTGGGACCGCCAGCGGCGGGACTATGAGAGCTGGTCGTCGCTGGTGCATCTGCGCTTCGCCCAAGATACCGCCGATGCCGCTGCAAAGGCGGAGCGCGAATACGCCGATGCGCTGGAGCCGGTCGCGACCGGGCACGCCACGGCGCTGAAGCAGCGCCTGCTGATGTTGCCCGACCAGGCGGCGCTGGCGGCGGCGGCCGGGGCCCATCCGGTCGCGCTTTGGGATATGGATGTCACGACCTTCACCCCTGACATCGCCGCGGATCTGGAGACGGAAGCGAAGCTCGCGGCGCAGTACTCAGAACTGCTTGCCAGTGCGCGGCTCTCGATCAGCGGGCAGGACGTGAACCTCGCGGGCCTGGCCCCGTATGCGGAGGACCGGGACCGTGCGGTGCGCCAGGCGGCGGAACGTCAGCGCTGGGGCTTCTTTGCCGCGCAGGGCGAAGCGCTGGATGCGATCTACGATGCTCTCGTGACGCTGCGCCACGGCATGGCGCAGAAGCTCGGCTATCCAAATTTCATCCCGCTCGCCTACCGGCGTCTGCGGCGGGTCGATTACGGCCCAACCGAGGTGGCGCGTTACCGCGACGAGGTGCGCCAGCACGTCGTGCCCCTGGTGGCCCGGTTGCTGGAACGCCGCTGCGCCGCGCATGGCTGGGACAAGCTACGCTTCTGGGACGAAGCTCTGATCGATCCGGCGGGGAACCCGAAGCCGATCGGCGGGCATGACGAACTCTGCGCCGCCGCTGGGGCGATGTTCACCCGCATGCACCCAGCACTCGCCGATTTCTGGCAGCGTCTTTCGGGGGGCGGCTTCATCGACCTGAAGAACCGCCCGGGCAAACAGGGTGGCGGCTTCTGCACAAGCTTTCCGTCCATCGGCATGCCCTTCATCTTCGCCAATTTCACCGGCACGCATGGCGATATCGCGGTCTTCACCCATGAGATGGGGCACGCCTTCCAGAACTGGGAGAGTCGCGGCCTTGCTGCGATCGATTGCCTTTGGCCGAGCATGGAGGCGGCCGAAATCCATTCCATGTCGCTGGAGTTCCTGACCCACCCGCATATGGACCTGCTAGTCGGTGCGGGCGCGGCGGCGCGGTTTCGGCGGATGCACTTGGAAGCCTCGCTCGCCTTCCTGCCCTACGGCGTCTGCGTCGATCACTTCCAGCACGAGATCTACGCGAACCCGACGGCCACACCCGCGGAGCGCCACGCCATCTGGCAAAGGCTGGAGCGGCTCTATATGCCTTGGACAGATTACGGCGACCTCGCCTATCCGGCGAAGGGCGGTCGCTGGCAGGCGAAGCCGCATATCTACCGCTCGCCCTTCTATTACATCGACTACACGCTGGCCCTTTGCTGTGCGCTGCAATTTTGGGTGCGCGCGGGCCGCGATCCGGCTGGTGCGCTGGCCGACTACGTCGCGCTCTGCGGCCGCGGCGGCTCGCAGCCTTTCCTTGGGCTGGTACGTTCGGCCGGCCTTGCCTCGCCCTTCGTCCCCGGTGCCCTGGCCGAGGTTGTGGCTGCAGCAGAACGAGAGCTGCTCGGATAAAAGGAGACCATCATGCAACTCGATGCCACGGCGCAGGGCGTCTACGTCATCGCGCCCACACCCTTCCATCCGGATGGCCGGATCGATGAGGCCAGCACCGAGCGGATGACCGAGTTCTTCCTTGGGGTCGGCGCCGAGGGGATGACCATCCTCGGCGTACTGGGTGAGGCGCCGAAGCTCGATCAGGCCGAGGCGTTGGCCTTTACCCGCCGTGTTGTGCAGCGCGCGGGGCGGGCGCCGATCATCGTCGGCGTCTCCGCGCCTGGCTTCGCCGCCATGCGTGGGCTGGCCCTTGGTGCGATGGATGCCGGGGCCGCCGGCGTGATGATCGCCCCGCCCCCGTCACTCCGGACCGATGATGCGGTGGTCACCTATTATCATCAGGCAGTGGAGGCCATCGGCGAGACGATCCCCTTTGTGCTGCAAGACTATCCGCAGCTCTTTAAGGTGCAGATGACGCCGGGGGTGATCCGCCGCATTGTCCAGGACTTGCCTTCATGCGTCATGCTGAAGCACGAGGACTATCCCGGGCTCGAGAAGATTTCCGCGCTCCGTCGCTTCGAGGCGGAAGGGACACTGCGTCGTATCTCCATGCTCTGCGGCAATGGCGGGATGTTCCTCGACTTCGAGATGGAACGCGGCGCCGACGGGGCGATGACCGGCTATGCCTTCCCCGACATGCTGGTGGAGCTGGTCCGGCTGGCCCAGGCCGGGGAGCGGGATCGGGCCCACGACCTGTTCGACGCGCACCTGCCGTTGTTGCGCTACGAATTGCAGCCCGGGGTTGGGCTGGCCGCGCGGAAATATGTGCTGATGTGCCGGGGTGTGATTGCCAGCGATGCCCAGCGGCGGCCGGCGGGGGCGCTGACCGCCGCGGCGCGGGCGGAGGTTCATTATCTGCTGTCCCGTGTCGCCCGGCACGATAAGCGGGCGGCGCTGTAGCCTACGGGCCGACAGCAGATCGCCCCATTCAAGCTGGCTTCAGGCCACCGCAGCCGGGCAAACGGCAGGCTGCGTATCAGCTTTACCATAGCCAAAATCAGGTTGCGACAGCGCGCGGCATAGGCGCCGTCATCGATATGTCATACGTTCATCATCGAAGTGTCGCGCTTCTTCCCCTATCTCCGTAAAACTCCAGCGCGACACGGCGGGGCGAGCAGCATGCTCAGCATCGAAGGATTGTCCCGGGAGTTTTCCGGGCGGAAGGCGCTGGACAGCCTCACTTTGGCCGTCCAGCCTGGTGAGTTTGTGGGCGTGATCGGCCGGTCTGGGGCCGGCAAATCGACGCTGCTCCGGTTGATCAATCGCTTGGTCGAGCCGAGCGCGGGCCGCATCCGCTGGGATGATGTGGAAGTTACCGCTCTGCGGGGGCGGGAGCTGCGGCAATGGCGCGCCCGCTGCGCCATGGTCTTCCAGCAATTCAACCTCGCTGGCCGGCTCGATGTCCTGACCAATGTGCTGGTCGGACGGCTGCATCAGGTACCGACACATCGCGCCTTGCTGCGGCTTTGGTCTGATGAGGATCGCGCCATGGCGCTTGCCGCGCTGGAAATGCTCGACATGGCCGGCTTCGCGGCGCAGCGGGCGGAACGCCTTTCCGGCGGCCAGCAACAACGGGTGGCCATCGCCCGCGCCCTGGTTCAGGAACCGCGGCTGATCCTGGCCGATGAGCCGGTCGCCTCGCTGGATCCGCGCAACACGCGGATCGTGATGGAGGCACTGGCGACGATCAATAGCCGCTTCGGGATCACCGTTCTCTGCAACCTGCATTCGCTCGATCTGGCGCGCCTTCACTGCACGCGTCTGGTCGGCCTGGCCGCTGGCCGCCTCGTCTTCGATGGCAAGCCGACGGAACTGACCGATGCTGTAGCGCAGGCGCTTTATGGGATTGAGGCGAATGAGGTTCGCGATATCCCCGCCGAGAGCCCGATCCGTACCCATCTCCAGCCGCCGCCTACCGCTGCCCTCGCCTGACCCGCCCGCCTCAACCACGGAGAGCGCCATGATCACCCGCCGTATCTTTGCCACCGCCGGCCTTGTCGGTATCCCCGCCCTGGTCGGCGCCCAAACCTGGCGTAGCACCTATCCTGAGCTGACCTTTGCCATCGTGCCGTCGGAGAATGCCTCTGGCGTCGTCGATCGCTGGACACCCTTCACGACCTACCTGAGCAACCAACTGGGCACGAAAGTTACGCTGCGGGTAGCTAATGATTACGCGGCGGTGATCGAGGGGCAGCGCGCGGGCAACATTCACATCGCCAGCTATGGCCCCTCCGCCTTCGCCCGGGCCTTGATGACTGGCGCCCCGATCGAGGCCTTCGCAATCGAGGTGAACGAGGATGGAACCAAGGGCTACTACTCGGTCCTCTATGTCAGAAAGGACAGCCCTGCACAGCGGATCGAAGACCTGAAGGGGAAAAATTTCGGCCTTGTCGACCCGAACTCGACCTCCGGCAACAACGTCCCGCGCTACGCGCTCAACAAAATGGGGATAAACCCGGAACAGTTCTTTGGCCGCGTCGTCTATACCGGCAGCCACGAGAACGCCGTGATCGCCCTGCAACAGGGGACGGTCGATGTCGCGGCAAATTGGTGGAACGATGAAAGGGAAAGCAATCTGATGCGGATGGAGAGGAAGAACATGGCGAAGTACGCCGACTTCCGAATCATTTTTCGTTCTGATCAGATCGTGAACTCGCCAATGGCATATCTGACGACGCTGCCGGCCGCGCTTCGCAGCGCCATCCGCACCTCGGTGCTGGAGATGCCCCAAAAGGACCCCCAGAATTTCAACCGCCTCTACGGCGGCAAGATGCGCCCCTGGGAGCCGGTCGATAACGCCGCCTATGAGCCGATCATCGAGCTGAATAAATTCGTCGACGGGCTTCGCCGGCAACGTAGCTGAGCAGATGTCCCTGGCCTTGCCGTCGCTGCCGGCGTCACGCCTGGCAGCGCTGAATGCGGCTTACGCCGAGGCAAGGCGCGCCTCTCGCCACCGTCTCGTGCTGGCCGCCGTGCTTGTCTTCGGCTTGGCGTTGGCCAGCGGCTGGATGGCCGATGTTGATCTCGGCATGCTTTGGAGTCGGGGCGGACAGTTCTTCGACTATTTCGGCCGCCTGCTGCGGCTGGAGAGCGGGCCACGCGCAGGCGCATGGGTCTGGACCGACCCGACGGAATGGTTCTGGGGCCTTGGGCACTGGCTGACGTTGCTGGGTGACACAGTTCTCATGGCCTATGTCGGCACGCTGGTTGGCGCGGCTGCCGGCTTTGCGCTGGCCTTGATGGCCGCAGCCAATCTCGTCGCCAGCGGTCCGTTGCGTTGGCTTGCCAAGCGGATGCTGGAGGTCTGCCGCACCGTCCCGGATATCGTCTTTGCCCTGGTCTTCGTCATCGCCTTTGGCCTTGGGCCACTGCCAGGCGTCCTGGCACTGGCCATCCACAGCGCTGGCGCATTGGGCAAGCAGGCCGTCGAAATCATCGAGAATATCGACCGCCATCCTGTCGAAGGCTGCCTTGCCGCCGGCGCCAGTTGGCTCCCCACCATCCGCTTCGGTGTCCTGCCGCAGGTGCTGCCTGGGCTATTGGCCTATGGCCTGCTGCGTTTCGAGGTCAACGTGCGTAGCGCTGCCGTGCTTGGCTTCGTTGGTGCCGGTGGCATCGGCCAGGAATTGATCGAGGCAATCCGCAAGTTCTATTACAACGACGTGGCGGCGCTGCTGGTCCTGATTATGCTGACGGTCAGCTTGATCGATATCGTGACCAGCCAATTGCGACACCGTCTGCAGGACGCGGAGCTGCGGTGATGAGGCTGCCCGCCCATGAGATCAGCGGCCTGAGGGCTTCCAGCATCACGCGGCTGCCGGCCATTCGCCAGGCCTATCCCGACGCCTTCCGGCGGCTGAATGCGGGTCGTCTCGCAATGGGCGCGCTGTGTCTTTGTGGGCTCGCGCTGTTCCTGTTCGGCATCGCCCGCTTGGAGATCGCCCCGCGCCGCCTCCTGACCGGTAGTGGCCAATTGCTGCATTTCTTAACCTTGATGTGGCCGCCTCTGCCCCCGTCGGGCGCCCAGGCCATCGGCATCCTGAAAGCCTTGGGCGAGACGCTGGCGATTGCGTTTCTGGGCACGCTCGGGGCAGCGGTCATCGCTTTTCCACTCGGACTGCTCGCCGCGCGCAACACCACGATGAACCAGGCGTTGCGGTTCCTGACGCGGCGTGGCCTGGACGGTATTCGGGCGATCGATGCGCTGATCTGGGCACTGATCTGGGTCAGTGTCGTCGGCCTCGGTCCGTTTGCTGGCGTATTGGCGATCCTCACCTCTGACATTGGCACGTTCGGGAAGCTGTTCTCAGAGGCGATCGAGGCCGCTGACCGCAAGGCCCAGGAGGGGATCATCGCCGCGGGCGGTGACGATATATCCCGGGTTGGCTTCGGGGTCCTGCCCCAGGTCTTGCCGGTGCTTGCCGGCCAGGTGCTCTATTTGTTTGAGAGCAATGTGCGTTCGTCCAGCATCATCGGCATCGTCGGTGCTGGCGGCATCGGCCTGCATCTTGCCGAGATGATTCGCACGCTCGAATGGCCGAGTGTCGCCTTCATCGTCGTGCTGATGCTGCTCGTCGTCACCGCGATTGATGCCCTTTCAACCCGGCTACGCGCGGCGATCGCTGACAACGCTACTGCTTAGAGCGCGATGCGTTGAGGCGGAATCGCCGAAGGCGCTGAATCGCGCGATCCAACACAGGCTAGAGCGGGCTGCGTGAACGTATGTGAACGCAGCATGCTCTAGAGCGGAATGCGTTGAGCCGGTATCGCCGAAACACTGAATCCCGCGACGAACCAAACGTCAGAGCAGGGTGCGTGAGCGAATACGAACGCAGCACGCTCCAGATAAATAACCGTTCAGGTGGACTCACCTGAACGGGTTTCTGGCTCTGGAAAACATCATGCCTGCTCTAGGCTTTCCCCGTCGGGCGCGGCCGATAGCGCCAGACGCTGGCAGGTGGGAAGTTCAGCGGCGTCCAGGCGCGCCGCATCGCGCTGAGGTTCAACGCCCGATGCTTCAAGGGCGAGGTTACACAATAGCTATAGAGAAGGAAGCCGCGCCCTGGGGCGATGGCCTCGACTGAGTCCACGAAACGGCGCTGTTCGGCCAGTGGCAGAAGCACCAGCGGGATGCCGCAGATCACCGTTCCGATGCGCCCATGCCAGCGTGGCGGGATCACTTCGGGCAGCTGAAATGCATCGCCGCAGAGCACCGTCGCCCCCGGCAAGGCTTGCTGCAGATGCTCGGCCATTTCCGGCACGATCTCGACGACCGCCAATCTTTTCGCCGGTACGCCGGCGGCGAGCAGCGCCCGAGAGATCACGCCGGTCCCAGCGCCGAGTTCCAAGACCACCTCATCCTCACCACACGTCACCTCGGCGGCGACACGCCGGCAAAGCGCTGACGAAGAGGGGATGATTGAGCCCATCTGTAGGGGGTTGGCCAGCCATCGCCTGAAGAACAGCGCAGCATTCGTAAGGCTACCGGCGTCTGCGGAATTCTGAACCAGGGTATTCTGCATCGCTTTCTCCTTCAGGTGATGGGCGGTACCAGGACTGGCAGGACCATGGTCGATTCGGTGATGTTTGCCTCGCCCCGGCCGGCGGGATCGCCATCGATCTGGCGTGGCACTGTCGGTGAGAGCAGTCGGATTTCGGACGCGTGATGCAGGCTGACGCCCGCCAAGCGGGGCAGCAGGTCCAAGGGCAGGGCGAGGCCGGCGAGCGCCGTCGCCCAGGGGCCGCCGTTGCGGAACAAGGCAACGTGGAACCCCGGCGCATCTGGCCGCGCGCCCGGGGCGAGAAGATGGCGTCCGGCATAAAGGCGGCCCTTGCTGACAATCACGCTGGCTGCCTCCGCACGGACTCCATCCAGTTCCACCGTGCAGAGCGGGAAGTCGTAGCGCGGTAATTCGCGGGCCGCCTGGATCACATAGGCCGCGCGGCCCAGCCGGCGTTTCAGCCGCAGATCGATCGCGTGGACCACGGCGGCGTCGAACCCGGCCCCGAGCATCTGGACGAAGAGCCGGCTGCTACCATCGGCGAAGCTTGCGCGCCCGGGCCGAAGCTGACGAAGGCGTCCGGAGACGAGTGTCGCGGCGAGTGCCGCCGGGGCGTTCGGCAGGCCGAGTTCGAGGGCCAGGACATTCGCGGTACCCAGCGGTAGGATGCCAAGATTGGCGGCGCTGCCCAGAACACCCTCGGCGACTTCCGCGATCGTGCCGTCGCCGCCAGCGGCAACCACAAGTCGGGCACCGCCTGCTACGGCCATGCGTGCGAGGCGCTGAGCGTCACCGCGGCCCTGTGTCTCCTGCACTTCCGGCTTGCAGCCGAGGGCAGCGAGTTCCGCCAATACGGCCCGCAGTCGTCCATGGCGTCGCCGGCCCGCTGCAGGGTTGAAGATGACGATCATCGGGGTCGCAGGTTAGGGCAGACCGATTGCAATTTCGTGGCGCTTTCACGGCCTAGTGATGACGCTGCTGCGCAGACCTTGTCATCCAAGATTCACCCTGAAATCGAAGGGCTTGGTCTACTTGCCCTTCCAGACAACGGCGGGCGAATCGGATGCACCTGACCGACACGAGGCTGCGGGTTCGCAGCGTCTTCATTTCCGACCTGCACCTCGGCACGCGCGGTAGCCAGGCGGAGCGACTGCTCGGCTTCCTGCAAGGCACGGAGTGCGAGACTCTCTATCTCGTCGGGGACATCTTCGACGGATGGCGGATGCGTAAGTCGTGGTATTGGCACGACAGCTTCGATGCAGTTTTGCGCCACGTCCTCGGCATGGCCCGGCGCGGTGTTAAAGTGATCTATATTCCGGGCAACCACGATGAAGCCTTGCGCGGCTGGCTGGGGTTGGAGATGGCCGGTATTCGGCTGCAGGCGGAAGCGATCCACGAGGCAGCTGACGGCCGACGCTACTTGGTCATTCATGGTGACGAGTTCGACGGGGTGATCCGCTACGCCAAGTTTCTCGCGCATCTCGGTGACTGGGCTTATGAATGGGCCCTGGTCTTGAATAGGCTGTTCAATGTCGCGCGTCGCTGGTGCGGCTACCCTTATTGGTCACTCTCCCAATGGCTGAAGCTGCAGGTCAAGGGCGCGGTCAAGGCGATTGACAATTTCGAGCATGCCCTTGCCGGCGAAGCCAAGCGTCGCGGCCTGGACGGCGTGATCTGCGGCCATATTCATCACGCCGAGCAGCGTGAGGTTGACGGCGTGCAGTACATGAACAGCGGCGACTGGGTCGAGAGTTGCTCGGCTTTGGTTGAGCATCGGGATGGGCGCTTTGCGCTGATCGACTGGATCGCCACCGAGCGCATGAGCCCGGCCGGACGCGCGCCAGCGGAAGCCCTGGCCTGAGCATGCCCCGGCAAAGGGGGGCAGTGATTGGCGGATCGACATCGCGCCTGCGGCTGCTGATCGTCTCCGACGCCTGGACCCCCCAGGTGAACGGCGTGGTCCGCACCGTCGCAACGGTTGCCGATGAGCTGCGGGCGAATGGCGATGTTGTCGAGGTCATCGGACCCGATCGCTTTCGGACCTTTCCCTTGCCAAGCTACCCGGAGATTCGCATCGCACTGGCGCCGCGGCGACGCCTTGCCGCCTTGGTCAAGGCCTTTGGTCCGGAGGCCGTGCATATCGCGACGGAAGGTCCGCTGGGTTGGGCGATGCGGGCGCTCTGCCGCCACCGCGGCTGGCCCTTCACGACAAGCTTTCATACCCGCTTCCCGGATTACCTGCAGGCCCGCACCGGCCTGCCGCCGCGCTTCGCGTGGGCGATGCTGCGCCGGTTTCACGCCGCGGGGGATGGCGTCTTCGCCGCGACGCCGTCGCTGTGCCAGGAACTCACCGAGCGGGGCTTCTCCGACGTCCGGCCATGGAGCCGCGGGGTTGATCTTGGCGCTTTTCACACCGTGCCACGGGATGCCTGGGACCACTTGCCCAAGCCAGTTGCCCTTTATGTGGGGCGTGTCGCGGTGGAGAAGAATATCGAGGCTTTCCTCAAGCTCGATCTGCCAGGCAGCAAGGTGGTCGTGGGTGACGGACCGCTCCGCGCGGAGTTGGAACGGCGGTATCCGTCGGTTCACTTCGCCGGTTGGCGGAGCGGCGAGGCCCTGTCGCGCGCTTATGCCGGGGCGGATGTCTTCGTTTTCCCATCGCAGACAGATACGTTCGGGTTGGTCTTGCTCGAGGCCATGGGGTGCGGAACACCGGTCGCCGCCTACCCGGTGATGGGGCCGCGGGATGTCGTGGTGCCGGGCACCGGCGTGTTGGATTGGGATCTGCGGCAAGCCACCTTGCGAGCGATAGCCTGCGATCGGGCAGTTTGCCGCAAGCATGCAGAGGGATTTGGCTGGGCCGATTGCGCGGCGGCTTTTCGCCGGCAACTGGTGCCGCTGCCCGCAGGGACCTAAAGCAAGGTCCAATCAGACGGAATCGTCTGAACGGATCTCCTGCTCTGGAAAATATCGATCCTAGAGTAGCTCGTCTTCGTTCTGATCGATCACCGCGTGATCCATCAGAATGGAGACTGCCCTAGAGCGCGATGCGTTGATGCGGAATCGCCGAAGGCGCTGAATCGCGCGATCCAACAAATGCTAGAGCAGGCTGCGTGAACGCATGTGAACGCAGCATGTTCCAGTGGTGCGTGCCAGACGGATGGTACCGTCTGGCACGCACCACTTGCCATTGATTTGGTGGGCCGATCCACCCGACGCTTGGCTACCAAGCGTCGGGATCGGACCACTAGCGAATCGGCCGGCGTCCCACATGCACCGCGAATTCCCGCTCCGTGCCATCGCGCAGCACCTGCAGGCGTACGGTTTGGCCAGGCGCCGCCGCCGCAACACTGCGGACCAGGGCGCGCGCGCTCTCG